>Ga0206680_10000023_pt1 | contig 59254 bp, 55 predicted proteins | sample M115012015metaG_FD_160124 | JGI IMG/M metagenome (GOLD analysis project Ga0206680, IMG submission 160124) | Ammonia-oxidizing marine archaeal communities from Monterey Bay, California, United States - M1 150m 12015 | ecosystem: Environmental > Aquatic > Marine > Intertidal zone | place: USA...
GACTAAATCGCGGTGGCTCCGATCTATTCTGAGTTGGTCTGAGGAGTGCGCCACCTGAGTTTTGAAGCCCGGCTAGTTTGCCCTCTGCGTAGCGCGGGCTTGATGGATACAATCTTGCCGTAACGGCTGAAATTCACAGCCGATGATGGGGGAGTGCAGCTATGCCTCGATTCGTAATTGAACGAGATATACCCGAGATCGGCTCTTCGGAGCGTGACCAATTGAGAGGTGCAGCAGCCGCGTCCAATGACGTTTTGGTTGCAATGCGCTCTGAAGGTAAGAACATTGCGTGGGAACAGTCGTATGTAGTTCAAGACAAAACGTTCTGCATTTATCACGCCGATGCTCCTGAAATGATTGATGAGCATGCGGAGCGCAGTGGATTCCCCGCTTCCATTGTTACCGAGGTAAAGGCTCGGATTGATCCCATCACCGCAGAGGGGTAAGGGTTTTCTGAGCATTTCGTTGACTGAGGCCTACATCTGCACGTCAACTTCTTTAGAGCGCCCAACAAAAACTAATTAGACAGCGCCCTGGTCGTCGCTGTCGCTTGACTCCGAGAGTTGCGGCTTTGTCCGTGGTGAGATTCCCCGGAGCACCTTAGTTGTGGGCTGCCTTGGGTTGGATAAGCGGATACTCTCAGGGGTTCCGGACTAGCTAGGGGCAAGGAAGTGGTTGTGCGTTCTCTGTGGGTGTTTTGTGTAGCGGCCGTTTTGGCGGTGTCCTGTGGTTCTGGTTCGGAAACTGCTGCGCCGACGACGACTGCTGCGCCGACGACGACTGCTGCGCCGACGACGACTGCTGCGCCGACGACGACTGCTGCGCCGACGACGACTGCTGCGCCGACGACGACCGCACCAGCGGGACCTCTCGGAGAAGTGGAAATTCTTGTGGCGCCCGACGGAGGGTTCTCGACGTCGGTGCCTAGCTCTGGGTTGTGGACGATGAATGTTGCTGGGGCGAATTGGGCTGGGCCGCCGGTCTACGTGTTGATATGTACCGCGACTGACTTGGTCATTTTGGTGAGAACTGGCACCTCTACCTGTGATCTCAGCAACCTCAAAGTTGGAATGCCAGCCGACGGCGCCTTTTCGGTATCTTTCGACCTCCGCATCCCTGAAGACGGCCTCTGTATAGCGGCAGGTGATCAGGGTCAGGTTGAAGCTGGAGGTGCTTGTATCTCCGTAGAAATAGCGGATTAGTCAGCGTCTCCTCCAACAACAGCTCTAGTCGACGGCACTTAACTAGTAGCTCTTCGTTGTCGGGGAACGCGAACAAACCAGTAAGACCGGCGCGTGAACGTTGATGAACATTCAACAGGGCGCGGGAAAACCCGAGAATCCAACGCCTGGATTTATTTCTTGGCTAACTATGTGAGTCCTATTTAATCGTGGCGCTATCGTGGCATCGTCAGGGGAGGGGTCCCCGGCGACGCTAGGGGGCAGCGGTGAGCAGTCTGATTATTCGTGGCGGAACAGTAATTGACGGGACCGGGCAGGCTGGCGTGCGGGCCGATGTCATGATCCAAGACGGATTGATTACTGAGATCGGCAGTTTTAACGGTCGCCGAGCAGACCGAGAAATTGATGCAGAAGGGCATGTCGTGAGCCCAGGGTTCGTTGACGTCCACACCCATATGGATGCTCAGATCGCGTGGGATCCTCTCGGTGAAAGTTCATGCTTCCATGGAGTGACTACAGCAGTTATGGGTAATTGTGGCTTTACTTTGGCCCCGGTACGCGACAACGAACGGCACCTCGTAGTCCGAAATCTCGAACGCGCCGAGGATATTTCTGCAGATGCAATGGCTGCCGGTATCGACTGGTCGTGGGAGACTTATCCGGAATATCTTGACTTCGTTGATCGAACACCGAAGGGCATCAACTATGCCGGGTATGTCGGTCACTCAGCCCTTCGTACCTGGGCTATGGGCGAGCGAGCTTTTGAGCAAGAAGCTGACGATGACGACCTTGCCCGCATGGTGGGTCAGTTGCGCGACTCCGTTCAGGCCGGCGCTATGGGCTTTACGACTTCAATCTCAGTGAACCACGCGACGTCAGATGATCGCCCGGTTGCTAGTCGGATGGCCGGATGGAACGAGATTGAGGTGCTCGTTTCGGAGATGGGACGAATGGGCGCAGGAATCTTCGAGCTAGCTCATCATCATCACCTTCGATCAAGCGATCCCGAAAAGCGTGAGGCTTACATCAGCCGTCTCGTCGACTTGGCAATCCGAACAGGAGTACCGGTCACCTACGGCATGTTGGCGACAAATCAAGGCGACAATGGTTGGAAACCGGTAGTTGAGTTGTTGGACCGAATCAACAATGGTGGCGGCCGGTCATGGGCTCAGGTGCATACCCGATATTTCGGTGTTCTGCTCTCCTTCGCAACGAGGCTTCCGTTTGATTCGCTACCGGTATGGGCTGATTTGAGAACCCATTCACTGGAAGAGCAGAAGGCGGCTCTCCTGGACCCAACTACTCGAACCCGATTGATCGAAGAGGCAGTTCACGGTGACTACGGACGTTCGATAGGCGCCGAAGCTCGGAAGCCTGAATGGGAACACATCTATCCGATGGAGAACTCAGCGCTTCCACCGTTTAAGTCCATCGCCGATCTTGCATCTGAACGCAATGCAACCCCGATGGAAACCTTCATAGATGTAGCACTTGCACACGATCTCGATATTTTCTTCATTCAAGCTGCAGCGAACCAAGATCAAGACGTGGTCCTTGAGTTGATGCGTCACCCATACGCCATCCCAACCTTCAGCGACAGTGGCGCCCACGTCACGCAGATCATGGACTCCTCCTTGCAAAGCCACATGCTCGGTCACTGGGTACGTAACCAGGGTGCATTTAGCCTGGAAGAGGCCGTGCATCGGATGACCCAAGTCCCAGCGACGGCCTGGGGGTTCGATGATCGTGGGGTGCTAGCCGAAGGTAAAGCCGCAGATATAAACGTGTTTGACCCAGAGACAGTCGCTCCCAACTTGCCTGAACTGCGGCACGATCTTCCAAGTGGCGCGCCGCGCCTTCGCCAGACTGCTACCGGATTCAGAGCCACCATCGTGAACGGCAAGGTATTGGTCGAAGACGGCGAGACGACTGGTTTGACTCCAGGCAGTCTCTTACGAGGCCCGCTGGCGCGCTGAACGCTTTATAGATCAGTTTGTAATTAATAGCTGGCGTTTTTGACGTCTCACAGCTCTTTCGTTGTCGGCTGGAGACGGTGCCACTACACCGCCCGGTTCAGATCAACGAAGCCGAGAATCGGGTGAATTCACCGAACTTTGGGGGCAAAAACTACGCATCCAGCCTGTCGTGTGCCGCGGCTGGCGACTCCGCCGCCGCACCTCGCTCGACTGCCTCTTTGCGGTTTGGTTTGATGGCCACCCCTATTGCACCGGGAGACGGGTTTTGATCGGCGAAGTACATCGCAATCTTTTGGCGTTTAGCGAACTTGCCTCCGTTCAGGTCAAGCTCTCGCCGGTTGGTTCCTTTGGAAGGTTCGACGGTTCGATCGATGACGAATTCGAGATCCCACCACCACTTCTTCAACAGGTTGATAGAACCATTCCCAACGCGATCATCCCAGCGAGCGATACTCCTGCGCAGAAACGGAAGGTGGATCGCAGCCCACAGCCACATCCGCTGAGACAGTAAACCTTCGGTGTTGTACGGACAGGTCTTCATGCAACGTCCGCATGCGGAACCCTTCAGATTACCCAGTCGATATTTGGCGCACTTCTCCGCGTCCGGTTTCCATATCTCGTAACCGTTAAACATGACCTTGTCCCCGAAGCTGATCGCGCCGCAAGGGCACTCTCGGGCGCATTTGGTGCACTTTTGGCAGAAATCCTGGAGGCCGAAGTCGATGTGACGGTCGGGGGTCACAGGCATGTCCGTCGTGACCACCACCGACTTGAACCGGGGGCCAACGAATGGGTTCAAGACCAACTCACCGATTCGACTCAACTCTCCGAGACCAGCATTGAGCACTAGCGGTATGTGAAGGACGTGTGAGAGAGCATTGGTTTGACTGCGGGCTGACCAGCCGAGGCCCCGTAGGTGCTCGGCAATGACACCTGCTATCTCGGCGCCTCTCATGTAAGCCCGCATTGACTGAGCACCAGAAATCCAGTCGTCACCTGAGGCGCCCTCCATGGTTTCGTAGCCTTGATCAAGAAGGATGACTATCGCGTTTTGGTGGTAAGGCTCGATCGGTTCGCCACCAGCGTCGTGCGAATACCACGCATGCCGAGGAACCGGACAGATTCCGACCATGTCCCCACCGAGGAAATGGGCAAGTGCCTTGACAGCTGACGCATTGACGTTCGGATCTTCAGTGCCGTGGGCCATGTCCGTGGCGACTGGCCCGTCTTGGTGCGGAACCATAGAACGGATCATTGACACGTAAGCCTGCGCGGACGGGGTTTTGGTAGCGAAGACTTTGCGATCCTCGACAAACTTGGTCCCCAAGTCTCCATGTATGGGACGGTCGAAGAAACTAGCCCGTTGAGGCACTCTCGGGATCTCCTCGTCGATTACCAAAGTGGTTGCGTTGTCAACCCGCCGGATGCGTTCCATGGGGTAGCTACCCATGTGCAGAGGACGGTGCTCGCCTCGCAGCCTGCCCCACCCGGGCCTGGTGCCGCCGAACCCTAACCACCACAGTGGCCCGTGGGAGCGAATGCGATCGCCCCAAGAACGAGGGGCCAACGGGCCTTGCGGTGTCGCCTCGAGGTCAGTAGTCACTACCCCGATTCCAAAGCCGCGTTTCGACCAGGGGTTACGGAGTTCATCGTCGGAGATTTCCACGAGACCAGCTTGTAAAGCAACACGTCCTAAATTCAGGTCACTGGACTGGGCAGTGTGCGCAGTGGCGTCGTATCCCAGATTGCGAATGTATCCAGCGGTAATCACTGCTAGCTCTGCGGCCCTCAGGTCTGCGGCCGCTTGCTGACTCCCCACTAGCCAGTCGTCGCCGGGGCGGCCTAGTTCGACGCCGTGGGCAAAATCGATGAGCACGACCACAGCCCAACGATGGGTGGCCATTTCGGTAGTTGAATTACTGAACCACGCATCGCTGGGTACGAGGCAGGTAGCGGCGGCGTCAGCATCAAGGAAATAGCAGCCGGCGGTGAGGTTCGCCGAAACCTCATCGGGTCCACCTGGAATAGGTGCCCGCTCCGCAGCAGGGTCTCCTCGGCGCGCAGCGTCGAACAGCGTTTGGTACCGGGCTAAGCCGTTCAGTACTGACTGTGGGCCGGGAGCTGACGTTTCGCGGGGTAGACCCGGAGTCAACCCGGGCCACTCGTCTAGATGCGCTTCGGGAGCGAGACGGGGAAGCCGTTCCGCGCAATGTGGTCCGAGATGAACTGGTCGTCGCTTATTACTAAAAAGTCGCATGGCCCTCCGAAGTGAAGTTACTCCTTCACGACAGCTGGTAGATCTTTAACGGCGAGGTGTCGTCGCGGCCGTGATTTCAACTTCAATGTCTCCGACAACCAGCGGCGCTCCCACTGTGGTCCGACATGGATACGGTGACTCGAACACGTCGAGGAACACCTCGTTCCATAAAGCGAAGTCATCAATATTGGTGAGTTGGGCGTTGACTTTCACAACATGATCAAGGGAGAGACCGAAATCTTCGAGAATTAAACCAAAGTTTTCTAAGGTCGTACGGGCTTGAGTTGCTAGGTCGCCATCGCTGACTTCGAACGTGTCTAAATTGATGGCCGTCATGCCGCTGAACAGGTACAAATCGCCGACCTGAATGGCAGTCGAGTTTTTGATATTGAACTTTTCCAAAGCGGCTGACGCCGAAGCTGATGAATGAACGGTTGTCATGGTCGACACAATAGGCGGAGGTAACTTAACCCTGACGAACACGTGGCTATGAAATGGCTCCGGGAGTGAAACTGCGGTGTTCAGGGTTGAGGGTCAGAGTGGTTGAACTGAAGGTGGAACAGTGAACAAATCCAAGCATGGCGAGGAAAACGACCGCAGCGCTGAATGGGATCTACTTAGGCAATTACACCTTGTCGCCGCCGATAACCGACCTGCCTCGTCGGCCGGCGGGGTTCATCACTTAGCTCTTCTGAGTTCCGACGTGGAACGCACGATCGATTTTTATCAGGGAGTTCTCGAATTCCCGCTTACTGAACTGTTTGAAAATCGCGACTATCGAGGCTCGACTCATTTCTTTTTCGACGTTGGAAACGGCAACGCTTTGGCGTTTTTCGACTTTCCCGGTTTGAACCTCGACTTATATTCTGAGGTCTTGGGATCGATGCATCACCTGGCTATCTCTGTGACACGCGACAAGCAAACTCACTTACGTTCGAAACTAGAAACGGCTGGGGTTGAGATCACGTTTGAGCATGCGAACTCGATTTACTTCAACGGGCCCGACGGCGAACGCCTGGAACTATTGGCTGATTCGTTGGGCGAAATGAACGGTAAACCGGTTCTGTAGTGGCGCTTCAAACCTGGTGCTGTCGCAGCGGTTAGGCGTTCGGTCATAAGGTGGAATCATGGCTGACGCACAAGACCCCTCCAGTTCTGATTCTTTGGTTGAAATCCAAGCGATGCTTGGCCTTGCAGGAATCGAACCGACGGGGGCGGACCTTGCCTCGCTGGGGCGAATCTTCCCCGCATTGAGACGAAAAGTCGACCGGATGTATGACGTTGACACCGGTGACGGGGTAACAGCCGCGATCTTTCGAGCAGAGTCGGATTCCTGATCGTGGAAAGCAACTCGATTCAAAAGACATCGAGCGACCTCCGCGCTGGGAAAATCACTAGTCGCGAGCTGGTGGAGCGAGCCTTACAGGCCTCGGACTGGCTCAACCCAATTCTGGGAACGTATCTGTGTCGCTTTGATGAGAGTGCCCTCGCTGCTGCTGATCGGGCCGACAGTGAGCTCCGGTCCGGAATGGATCGGGGACCCTTACACGGCGTCCCTTTGGGCATTAAGGACATCATCTCAACCGACGAAGGACCCACTTCGGCTCAATCATTGGCACAAGACCCGTCTTGGGGAGACCAGGGCGATGGGCCTCTACTCCAACGTCTTCGGGGCGCTGGTGCGGTGGTCATGGGGAAGACAACGACGATGGAGTACGCCATCGGGTTTCCCGATTTTGACAAACCTTTCCCGGTTCCTCGCAATCCCTGGAATGCTGACCGTTGGACCGGCGGTTCTAGTTCCGGGACAGCTAACGGCATATCGTCCGGTCAATTTCTCGGCGGACTGGGAACAGACACTGGTGGAAGCGTTCGGTTGCCTGCCGCCTACTGCGGCATCACAGGATTTAAACAAACATTTGGTTTGGTGCCGAAAAGCAGTTGTATCCCCTTAGGACTCAGTTATGACCACATCGGTCCGATGGCGACCTCGGTGTGGGATTGTGCTGCGATGCTGACGGTCATGGCTGGCTCTGACCCTACTGATAGGACCACGGTGCGAAGGCCGCTCCTTGATTACGTCGCAACCCTCAACGAAGGTAAGGCTGCAATAAAGGCTGGTGTCGTAACGAACAGGTCGTTGATAGACGCGAGTTCTGAGCAAATGATGGCGATCTTCGACGACGCGGTTAACGATATGCGGGTCGCGGGGGTAGAAATGGTGCCCTTTGAAGTTCCCCATTACGAAGCGATGCACGATGGCACATTTATAGCGTTACAGGCTGAAGCTTTCTCATGGCACCGCAATCAACTACGCGATAAATGGACCGAATACGGACGACCGACCCGACTCACGATTGCCCAGGGCGCGCTTATCTCGGCGGGTGATCTCGTTCAGGTCGAGCGCGTGCGAGAAATTGCGCGAAAAGCAGTACTGGCCCAGATGGACGAAGCTGGTGTTGAAGTGCTTTTGAGTCCCACTACTGGTTACGGAGCGACACCTTTCGAAGGAGCTGACCGAAAGGCGATTTCCTTGGCCGCAATTCACACTCCTGTATGGAACTCGACCGGATTTCCGGCATTGTCAGTACCGATGGGATTTGACCAAGATGGGATGCCCTGCGGAATGCAGATAATCGGGAGACCATTTCAAGATGATGTCGTCTTACGATTAGGTCACCGTTACCAACAACTCACCGACTGGCATACCCAATTGCCGGCGCTGCATGCCGATGCGAACTTGACGGAATAAAACCGGATTTTATCGCGAGGGTTCATTGGCTTACCAGGCTGGAACTTACGAATTTGTTCCCATCATTTGGCCTTCTTCATCGAGGTAAATCGAATTCTTTGGCTCGGCAAACACAGCTTCTACTGCCGGGATGAACTCTGAAAGTTGCATTGAGTCATACCTCGGATCAAAAGCTGGTTGATCAAATTCTTGACAGAATTCGACCGTCAGGTCATAGGCGCGATGACCGAGGAACTGGTCCCGCATATCGCGATCTAGCCCGAGGTGATGAAAAAAGTTGTAGCCCTGAAAGATGCCGTGTTTCTCGACCATCCAAAGATGGTCGTCTGAGACAAATGGTTTAAGAACGGCTACCGCGATATCTGGATGATTGTAAGAGCCCAGGGTGTCTCCGATGTCATGCAACAACGAGCACACTACGTATTCCTCTGATTTGTTCGCGCGGTATGCGCGAGTCGCAGTTTGGACTGAGTGTTCCAATCGATCGACTGCAAACCCACCGCAATCACCATCCAACAGACGTAGATGGTCGAGTACTCGTTCGGCTACGCGGTTGGCGAAAACTCGGTTGTGAGCTGCGATGATTTGCCAGTCCAGAGGAGTTGCTTCAGTCATTGCACCGAATGTCGCGCTTTGTGTCAAAAGATCCTGGTTTTCAGTGAAATTGCTCACTGTTACCCCCTCGTGTTTCGTGCTCTGCGAATTGTAATTCTTTAGAAACTCCAACGGGACTTTAGTAACACGTGCCTTAACCGCAGAGTTCAGTGCCACGACAGAATATTGTTCTGTTCGGTCTTCGATACTGACCTCCGTCGCACGTATTGGCTAAATTGTTGTTTGTGAGGCCAGAGGGGGCATAGCTATGACCGTTCAGCGGTTACATCATGTTGCGTATCGATGCACCGACGCGCGAGAAACAGTCGATTTTTACGAGACGTTTCTGGATCTTGAACTTGCCACCTCGATTGCCGAAAATGTTGTGCCGTCGACAGGGGAGCGATACCCACATATTCACATTTTTTTGGAGATGGCCGACGGGGGATCGGTAGCGTTTTTCGAGCTCCCTGAGTCAGAAAAAATGACACCTGATCCGAACACTCCAGATTGGGTGCAGCATCTCGCGTTAAAGGTAGAAAACCGGGATGCGTTGCTGGGGTACAAGCAACGTCTTGAAGAGGGTGGCTATTCGGTGCTGGGACCGATCGATCACTCATTTTGTGAGTCAATCTATTTTCATGATCCCAGTGGTCATCGACTAGAACTGACAACCGATATTGGTGACGAAGAGTTGCACCAGAAGCTTCGTTCATCGGCTCGTCCCATACTTTCCCATTGGGAAAAGCATCGAGTCGCTCCCGATGTTGACCCTCTTCACGCAAATGCGCGCAACGGTGGAGTTTCTTAAGTCTCAGCGGTTTCGAGGCTTCAACAAAAGCGGACAATTGAACGATGCAAATGGGCGGCTGGTTTGAAGGGAAACAATTGATATGAAATCCGGGCACGCTTTGAACCCTCTTCCGCTGATTGATGTGGCCCCGGTTCTGGCAGGTGCGGCCGGTGCTCTAGCCACCACCGCCAGCGAGGTTCGAGAAGCACTTGAACAGGTCGGATTCTTTTCTATCGTCGGCCACGGGATCGAGTGGACAAACGTTGAGCGGATGTATGAATGGGCTACGAAGTATCACGCTTTATCAGATGCCCAAAAGTTCGATCATCCGATGAGCGCAACGCAAATGGGATACATGGGGTTCGGCGGAGCGCAGCGTGAGAATCGACCCCACGCATTAAATGCTGCTTTTTTTATGGGACGGCCTGGCTCGGCACGTAATTGCTTTCCAGCGAAGTCCGCCTTGCCTGGCTTTCGAGAAGCGGCGGAAGGGTATTACACACTCTTAGAGGGTCTGTGTCTTCGACTGCTCCCGCTCTATGCCGTCGCAGGTGGCATGCCCGCCGATTTTTTCGACAAATATTTCGACCCTGCTCTTGCAACGCTGCGCGTGACTCATTATCCACCTATAAAGGCGGCGCCTGATCAGTGGGGAATCGAACCACACTGCGATGCAGGCTTCATGACGTTGTTGCCAACAAACAAGATTGACGGATTATCAATCGAAGCTGCAGATGGCTGGTTCGGTGTCGCACAAGAAGCTGAATCTTTCGTCGTAAATGCTGGGGACACACTCAGGGCGTGGAGCAATAACCGATTCCTTTCCACAAAGCATCGAGCCCTAAACAGCGGTGAGGACCACCGCTACGCGCTTCCCTTCTTCTTTGACCCTCGTCCCGACACGACTATCGAACCCATGTCAGGCTGCGTTGACGACCAACATCCCCGGGTTCGTGAAAGCTACCGGTATGGAGATTATTTGCGGGCTTTCATGCAGGAGGGCTACGCCCAAACTAAAGAGTCGTAGGACCAGTCACCGAGCAATGGGCCGAAAGTCTGAAGAGTCGCCGGGTTCAACGCTGATCAATTTGAGAAGTCATCGGTAGTCGGTTCTTCGAAAAACCGGGTTCACCTGATCGCCCCTAGAACGTGGCGGTGGTAGCTCCGTACATTCTGTCTTGTGAACCCTGTCGCAAGACGTGGAGCTCTGCTTTCAGCGCTTCCCTTCCGGCTTCGGCTTCAGGATCCTCGGGGTAATACGCCAATTCGCTAGCGGGGTCCCCGGCCACGCGGGTCCCGATCAGGTAGCGGGGTTTTGCGTAGTCGTAGGGGCGGGCGCGATGTAGAACTCGTCGGTTATCCCAAAGCAACGTGTCACCAACATTCCAGTTGTGACTGTAAACGCGGGACTCGTCGCTCACGACGTGCTCAAGAAGCGATGCAATGAGGCTTCGACTTTCGTCTCGCCCGAGGCCAGGAATCCCGAACGCGTGACGACCAACAAAAAGATTAGGGCGGCCAGTGTCGGGGTGTACCTTCACCAGAGGTCTGAGATAGGCCTCCCCGTGGTAGACGGTGCCGTATAGGCCGTTATCGTTGGTGTCGGGGAAGTCTCCTAAATCGTTGGCTTGTGAATAGTTCGTTGAATGAAACGCACTGAGCCCAGAAATGAGGGCTTTGGTGTCTTCACCAAGTTCTTCATACCCAGCGCGCAAATCAGCTAGTTCAGTTTGACCGCCCTCTTCGGGGACGACCACTGCGGACAGCATCGCAACCTTGCTGGATATCGGTTTATAGGTCGAATCGGTATGCCAGGTTTCGTTTCCGACATTGGTGCGCATCAACTGTGACTGCAAATCGTAGATCTCACCGAACGTTCCGTCTTTGTGTTTTTTCTGGTTCGCCATGGGCAAACCACCAAATTCCAGTTCCCCGAAACGCTCCCCGAACGTAGTGCTTTCGGCTTCTGTTAGGTGTTGATCGGGAAAGAGTAGAAAACCTTTCTCCAGGAATGCTTCGACAAGAAGGCCGAATTCGGTTTCACTCAGATTGTTGAGATCAATACCGGTGACCGTCGCCCCGAAAGCCTTCTCTGTTATTGGAGTGACCTGAACACCGCTCATCGTTTCCCCCTTGACTTAACGAAGCCCGTCCCTACAGCAAGGTTAGTCACATGAAGTTGTTGTCATCTACACGTACGCGTATAGGTGACTCCATTATCTGACAGTTGGGTGCTGCAAGTCCGGCTTGGTTCTCTTATCGATACAAGGCAGCGAGTTCGGCAACGGCGAACAGCACCGCACCAGCTGCAAATATGACACGAAACACTGCGAATGGCGCCTTCTTGTACTCTCGCCCCAACGCCGTGTCTTCTAATGTGGCATCCATGTCTTCCGCGCCGGCAGCGATGTCGGCGATAACTCCGTCATTAATGAGCAACGCCCACAGGTTCACTACGACGACCACTATCGCGGTCTGCCACTTCATAGTGGCTACGTGGTCGTACCCAAACGAGAGCAGGACCAGCATGCCGAAAGAAAACGCTACGTAGGTAGGAACCATCATCCGAATGTCGGAGGTTCGCATCTGCAGCCATGCGAGCCAAAGGTTTTTCTCCATCAGACACTCCTGTCTAGCCATTGGAAAAGTGTTAGCGAAGGCCGATCCTAGATCGCTAAGTCTCGTTTAGGGTCCGGGGAGCGACAAGATCGGAAAGAGTGAGACCTGGTGCTAGCGCCCCAAAAACGGAGGGCGAAACAGACCCGTATTAGGCCCTCAGGAGAAAGCGAGAGTTACTGGGGGATTGGCGCCCGCGACAAAATTGACCTGATCACCTGCGGCAGGGAAATACGTAATAACGGTGCTACCTGTCATCACGAACTCACCTGCTCGGAGAGCACGGTTCCGGCTATTGAGGTGATTTGCGAGCCACGCAACGGCTTCAAACGGATGTCCCAAGGCATCACCGGTGCGGCCTGAGCCGAGAACCTCTCCGTTGACCTCAAGAACTGTCGGTGTCTCTACTAGATCCAGGTCCCGCCAATTTGGGATTGAAGCACCTAGGACCACCCCAGCGTTCCAAGCGTTCTCAGACACTGAATCAAAAGGATTTAGTGAGTCGTAGTCGGCATCGCGATCTTCGATTAGTTCGAACGCTGGATAACAGGTCTCAACTGCCTCGATGATGCTTGCTTTGGTGTGAAGGCCGGCCCCGGGTTCTAAGTCCTTCTCGACGCGAACCGCGATCTCGCACTCAATTCCTAGATGCCTATGAGCGTTTAATGACACTTGTGAAGGTGACCCATGGACGCGACTTCGGAAAATAGCTCCCGACAAAGGATGATCTACACCACAAAACTCTTGCATCGCTTTACTTGTTAGAGCGACTTTCCAACCGACGATTTGCTCTCCCCGTTGCAGCATGATGTCAATGAAAGAGTCCTGCACCAGATAGGCGTTCTCAAGGCTTGCATTCTCGACAGTGTCTGCCATTGAGTAATGCTTTTCTTTCGCCTCAAGCTGAGCGATAAAGGCATTCGCTAGGTCAATTTGTTGCTGTTCGTCCACAAGAGCCTCCCCTTCTAATGATTTTTGCACCAAATGACTCACTTCGCTTCCATGACCGAAATTTTGATAGTTCACAAACTCTCGAAGCAACAACTCTCTCAAACTGGGTTTGTAGTTTGGTGAAGATACGCATCGAAGCGAACTTTCGGATGATGGCGGGCCGTGAAGACAGTTTCAATACAACGCCTCGGCAGCAGCAAGGTCCGCGATTTTGTCGCTGCCGTAACCCAGCATCTCACTCAATACCTCAAAGGTGTGTTCCCCGATTGGTGGCCCGCCCCACAACGCCTCAGAGGGAGTTCGACTCATCTGATAGTGGGAACCTTCGATCCAGGTTTCACCCGAGTACGCCTGCGGTACCCGCCGGAAATGATTCCTATGCGTGAGTTGAGGGTCGGCCACCGCGTCCGCAGAATCAACTACAACATGGGCAGCTATCCCACGCGATTGCAGCAGATCTTGTAGCTCAAATCGATCTTGGGACGAAGCCCACTCCGCAATCGCGAAATCGTCTAATTGGGTTGAACCAATGAGTTCGCTCAATTTTTCTTGCGCGGTCTCATCTTGGCAGACGATCGCGATCCATTTGTCATCACCGACGGTCGGATACACGCCGTGTACGTCGTAGCGATCGCTAATATTTCCAGATCTAGTGGCCGTTCGACCGTTGACCGCCTGATCCAACAGGGCTGGGCCAAGTAGATGCAGCGCTGATTCGTGCTGACTGAGGTCGACGTAGGCACCTTCACCGGTTCTGTTGCAGTGATCGACAGCAGCCATGAGGGCAGTAACGGTGAACCGAGGGGCGGTGTAATCGGTGTAAGCAAGAAACGGTCCGGCAGGAGCACGGTCCGGCCATCCTGTGATTTCATAAAACCCGCTAAGAGCTCCAGCTAAGTTGCCGAAGCCTGGGTACATGTTCATTGGGCCGGTTTGCCCCATCAGACAGCTCGAAAGCATCACAATGTCGGGTTTTCGCTCCTTAATTGACTGATAATCGAGCCCCCAATTCGCCATCGCTTTGGGTGTGAATGCTTCGATGATGACATCGGCCCATTCAACGAGATCCCAAACGACTGCCATCGCTGCTTCATTTGAAAGATCAAGGCTTAATAGGTATTTGCCAGCGTTAGCGGAGTGATATTGCGCCGTGTTGTCGGGATGGGTTTCGTCGTTAACAAATGGTCCGGCATTACGGATCACATCCATCCGCCCTTCGGATTCGATTCTGACAACGGTGGCGCCGTGGTCCGCAAGACTTCGGGTCGCCATGGGTGCGGCGATAGCCCAGGTGAAATCAAGAACCTTGAGACCTTCTAGTGGTCGACGAGTGGGCGCGGGTTCGACTGGGGGAGGAGCAACGGGATGTCTTTCAAGGTTCCCGATCACTTCGTCTGTGTGTTGCCCGAGCTGTGAAGGCGGCCCAAGATAGGTGAGGGGCACAGTGGATTTAGCGAACCGTCCGGGGAAAACGCATCCGACTTCTGGCACGTCTTCGAAGAACTCTCGCGCGCCGAGATGTTCTGACTCGACAATATCTTTTGTCGTTGCGATTGGGGCAATGAGCAACCGACGTTCTTCGTTGCCCGCCATGAGTTCGGCTTTTGTTTTGGTAGAGGAAAAAGCAGCGATTGAGTCTTGGGCCCGATTCAGACCTTGGGGGTCGGCTTGACCGGTGTAAATCAGCGTGAAGAAATCAATCCAGTTCTGATCTCGAGTTGCCTCGTCGCAGAAACCTTCGTCAAACACCCACTCCATGAGCCGCTGGCTGTAGGGACCAATCATTTCCCCAAACATGAAATTGATCGACACATAACCATCGGATGCCGGGTACACCGTCCGGAGAACGTATTCACCAGCTTTGATTCCCCCACCTGCGCGCGCCACACGGGGAGCACCGACCGCTGTGGTCATCAGCATGGTTTGAGTGCATTGAGTGACGGCCTGTTGTGCTGAGACATCTATGTGTTGCCCCCAGCCGGATTTGCTTCGCTCAACTAGAGCGATTGTCGTCGCTTCAGCTGCCTCCAATGCCCCATGTAGCCATCCCTGAGGGACGGCGCCTACCTGCAATGGCGCCCGATCAGGATCACCGGTGAGTCCTAATTGACCGCCGCTTGCTAGCAGCGTCAAATCTGTAGCGAGCCAATCGCTTTTGGGTCCGGTAGAACCAAAAGCAGAAAGAGTAATTGTTATTAACGAAGGGTTCTCTGCTCGTAACGCGGCCAAGTCGAGATTCTTGAACACCCCACAATCGACAATGACATCAGCTGTTCGGGCGAGGCGTTGGATGTCCGATACGTCACCAGTGACAGATTTTTTGCCGCGGTTCCAAGCCCAATGGGTTAAAGACGAATTGATGCTTGGCTCGTCGTTCACAAAAGGCCCGACGTACCGAGAATGATTTCCATCGACCGGCTCAACCGCGATGACTTCAGCTCCGAGCTGAGCCAATAAAAGCCCGGTCAGGTTGGCTCGTTCATCGCTGAGATCAAGAATTCTGTAGGGAGAAAGCATCGACGACATTGTGCACCGTCAATGAGGGAACTGTCCCGAAATTCTGAAACGTTATTGTCCTCGGACACGATTTTTTGCGAGTTAGTGGTAGATCTGTCGTTGGAGGTCAATGCAGATGGACCCTGACGACAACAGATTGGACATGCTGAGAGAGTCCATACGGCTGACGGAAGAAATCCTTAACGGACTCACTCGCTCTGGAACTGAGCAGTCCCAAACTGAAGCGGAGTCAGGTGTAGTAGCCCGCCTCACCCATGGTCGCGATTGGAGACTTCGTTACCTCAACCACCTCGAGAAAGGTGGACAACTCTTGAATCTAGGAGATGAATGGTCAATGCATCACGGACATGATCTGGCCATCGAGTGGGGATATGAGGCATGGGATGAAAACAGAATTGGGTTGAGATGCAGAAGCTGTGACGACTGGATCCAGTTGTACGACGTGGACACCGGACCTACTGCGGAACCCACGATTAGTGGCCTGTACGTCGAACACGAAACTCACACGGTTCTTTCGTGGCGGCGAGGAGCAGAAGCAGGAATCGAATGTGTCACGTGCGGAGCTGTTGAAGATGACGGGTTCCCGTTACTCGCCACATCGGTGAGCGACTGGTTTGACGCGGTATGGAATGGCTGAGGGGGTAGCCAGTTGAAGGTGAGTGGTGCGCCGGGTGGGACTCGAACCCACACGTCCTAAGACACCGGCACCTAAAGCCGGCGCGTCTGCCAGTTCCGCCACCGGCGCCCGCATCACAACCTACCGGCCCAAACGTCGGCTTCATTGAAGGCTTTCGACCGCGAACACAAACCCTTCTAAGACGCACACGCGATCTGAGATACTGGTTTGGCAGTAAGGACTTCGTGTCATGCATCCGATGCCTCGCCTCTGTCGATTTTGAGGCTCGCCCTTCTCGAACTTCGAAATTCGCACCGACTGCCAATTGACGGATGAGTATTTTAGAACGACGGTAACCCTGCTTTGATGCACCGGTGAAGCACCCGGTTGTTGACGACGGTTCGCGTTCTTCCCAGGGGTATGAAGCAACCGCTGGAAGTCGCCGCCCTAAACAGAATCGTGAATCGTTGCCAAATACGGGGCAGACTTCAGGTATGCAGATCACAAGAATCTTTACCGGCGATGACGGCCAATCCCATTTTGAAGAACTCGAGATCCCAAGTACGGATTTCGGTCCTCCGCGTGGTGAGATCAGTGCGTTAATAGCAGGCTCCGAATCTTTCTTCCGGACGACCCACACAGAAGGCGACGATGACGTCTATGACTATCACTGTGCGCCTCGACGTCAATTCGTTATTCATTTGAGTGGATCGGTTGAAATTGAAACTGGAGACGGAACTAAACGCCGCTTCGGGGAAGGGGATATTTTGCTTGCCGATGACACCACTGGGCAAGGTCACATCAGTCGCGGTGTGCAAACTCCGCGCAGGCAAGTTTTCATCGTCGTTTCACCGGATGTGAATCTTGAAAGCTGGCGAAAATAAACCGCCCTACTTTTTGCAGCGAACGAAACATCCAAATTCTCTGCTGCAGAGTGAAAGCTAGGATCGGTCCGGGAGGGAAACATCATGCTCAGGTTGACGTTTCTAATTCGGCGGAAAGAAGGCATGTCGCGTGAGGAAATGCAGCGTTACTGGCTTGAAGAACACGGGTCTCTCGTCGCCGGCCATTCTCGAACGCTGGGGGTGCTTCGATATGTCCAAGTTCACACCACAGATGATGACCATTCCCGGTTACCCGGTCGACGTGGCGAAATGGAAGAACCCTATGACGGTGTTGTAGAAGTCTGGTGGGAGTCGAAAGAAGCGATGGTTGAGGCGACCCGTTCTGACGAAGGCCGCGAAGTTGACCAGATCCTTCGGGACGACGAGAACAACTTCATGGATCTGCAGCGATCCGTTGCCTGGTTCAACTACGAATACCCACAAGTCAACCCGACTCCCGAGAACATTGTGGCCACCGAACGCTCCAGCCTCGTGAAGTTGTATTTCCCGCTCCGGCACCTGGAGTCATTAACGTTCGATGAAGCTCAGTGGTACTGGCGAACCCACCACGGACCAGTGATTCGGCGGCAGGCTCAGGGCTCTGGAATTGTGCGCTATCAGCAAGTCCATCGTGATGAGCCGGGTCTGACTGCTGCGATCAATCGTTCCAGGGGATCGGAAACGGAGCCCTACCTCGGTCATGCTGAAGTCTGGATGGATCGGAGTTCTATGGGGAACCCCACTCCAGAAAACCGTGCAGCATCGAAACGCGCCTACGAGGACGAAGCAAATTTTATTGATTTCTCAAGGTCGACCATGTTTCTCGCCAAAGAACACGTGATTATTGACCGTCGATAGTTCATTCGTCCACGAGACCTTTCACGCCTTCAACGACCCGTTGCATGTTGGCTTTGTGGATGAGTCGTCGCTCGTGAAGTATCTCGCCCTGTCGAGCAGGGTCCTTTAATGCTCGGGGAGCGGTGCTGTTGTTCTCTGTGCCGATCGTCATCGAAAAACGAAGGCGGCTTCCGCCTCCTTGTTCGACGAGATCAAAGCGCCAAATTGCGCCTGGATTTTCTGGGTCGGTGGTGCGCCACTCAAACGTTTCCCGATCGTTCCATGCGGTGACGATGCAATTGGTGTCCCAGTCGTGAACATCAGGAATTGAATTGCTTCCTCGAAAAGTGGAACCAACGCCACGGTCTCCACTGGTCGTCCACTCAGCCTGCACTAACTCTTCTGAGAAACGGGCCGGTGTGTTGATGTCAGAAATAACCTCCCAAACGGCCTTGGGGCGAGCGTCGGTGTCGATTTCGACAACGACGCCCGGCCCATCCACGACCCGCGCGCTTCCGTCTGGACTCGGTTGTTGGCGAGTAAAACCCCATTGATCGAAATAGGTGATCTCAGAGGCTGGACGTCGAGGAGCAGCCGAAAACTCATGACCGATTGTGTAGGCCACAGGAAAACACACCAAGGTCGTCACGCCGGGCGGGATACCAAGAAGCTTTGTTACCTCAGCGGCTTTGTTGTTGAGCATGGTGGCGTACGCGGTGCCTAATCCTCGAGAACGCAAAGCAAGATTGAAACTCCATGCTGACGGGATGGCACTGTCAAACAACCCTGGCTGCCCGCTGTTGTCATGAATCCCCCAGATGGCGCACATCACCAGGACAGGAGCTTTAGAGAAATTTTCCACTAGGTACGCGCTGGAACTCACCACTCGCTCTTTGGGGTGACCAGTGCCGTCTAATCGCCCCCGAGCATTAATGAAAAGTGTGCCTACCTCGGCGTACAAGCGTCCTAGTTCGTCTTTCGTGTCTTGGTCTCGGATCACCATCCATCGTCGACTCGCATCGTTGCCACCTGTTGGTGCTTGCTCAGCGAGATCGATGCACTCGAAAATCAGGTCATCGCTCACGTCGCGTTTCAGATCCAAACGTTTACGGACGGCTCGAGTGGTGGTTAGTAGACGATCGACTTGGTCCAGATCGAAACCCGACTCAGAAAGATCGTCACTCATGCAACGAATCTACGCTGATATCTCTCAGTTGCGCTCAGTGCGGCTTCACCGAAAAAACTGAAGGAGCAACTAGTGGGCGCGGATCTGACCGTGGTGGTGTGTGTTCTGAACTTAGTGTTCGAGGCTTTGGTAAGCGAAGCGCTCCGATTATGCCTAGTAAGGCGCAGGCAGCTGATAACAGCAGCACCCACAGAAACGTCGAAGTCCAATCAGCAAGCACTCCACCAATTTGCGGAGAGACCATTTGCGCTACTCCGAAAGCCAGAGTTGCAGCGCTGAAACCAGGCCCGTAATCCTCAACAGACGCGTTTTCTACGAAATACATGGTGAGGGTGACAGGAATGGATGCAAAAATCATCCCGATCACTACCGAAGATGCGAGTGTGGGGAGGACCCATCCAGGAAGGATGGTTACTACCAGAACGCTCCAAAGACCGAAGGCGCAAGCAAGAGTCGCTCGAGTTCCGAATGTGGCAACTGATTTCGCGACAATGGGACCACCGAACACCATTCCAAGTCCGATCAAGGTGAAAGCCAGGGACGCATTGCTGGCCGACCAGCCGTTATCGCCTTCCAATCGACTACTCATGAACGCCAAAACGAGTAGATACATGAAGCCGAATGTCGTGTACATGGCCGTCACGGGTTTCCAGCCGGGGACGCGACGTAAGGCATCGAACCCACCCACGCTGCCCTTAGGTGAAAGTTGTTCCTGAGCGTGCCTAATCACGGCGATAGTTCCGGCTGCGACCACAAGTCCAATGATCGTTTGGACGACGTAAACGTTGCGCCAACCTTCATCTCCCCAAAGTCGTCGAACCCAGGCAGCTAACTGACTGGTGAACACGATGCTGAGAGCCATACCGGATGAAAGAAGTCCGATAGCTGTGCCCCGTTTTTCGGGCGGAAAGGCAGCGCTGGCTACAACCGGGGTTGGAATCCAAACCCATGCCCCACCGAAGCCGCTGCAGAACATTCCAAACATCAAGACAGCGGCATTAGGAGCAACCGCCGATACAAGTTGGCCCGCCACGGCAATGAGAAGCCCGACTTTCATAATCGTCAGTAATCTGAGACGTGACGCAGCTATAGCGACCGCGAGGGTGCCAACGAGATAGGCAGCGACATTTGCCGTAGCTATGGAACCGGCAACGGTATTTGATAACCCCAGGTCTGAACGCATTGCAGGCAATACGACACCCAAGGTGAATCGACCGAATCCTTGAGCTACACCAGCGCTCGCTGCTGCAAACGCGACAGCTATCCAGGAGCGAGCAGCCACCCTTAGAGACTATCAATTTGATAGTCACAGGAAGTTTTGAGGCGCCGAGGAAGCGGCACCTCTCAAGGTCTCAACGTCTGGGTTCCACAAAGCAGGCGCGACCCCACCAGGGTTGCCTAACATCACTACCGTCCAGACAGGAGAGCAACATGGCGATCAGCATCGATCCCGACACAGGCCTCAAGATTTTTGATACCCGCGCCGCCAAAGCAAGCGACAAGATTCAAGGGCAGGGTTACGCAGTAAATCCCGATGCGTCCCTAAAATCGCTTCCCGAAGTTTCTACCGACGCAAGATTCGACGCCGTTGAACAGGCCAAATATCGAGAATTCAAGGAGCAGCGTCGCGGGGCAGCTGACTACATGGCGATGGAGGGCGAATTCGCGAAATACCTTGAGGATCACTACTCCGAATCTCCGGTTCAACGTGAAGCCTTGACCGACGAATGCGAAATCGTTGTAGTAGGTGCTGGTTTCGCTGGGTTACTTCTTTGGTACCGCCTCAAAGAAGCAGGTTTTCAAGATGTTAGGTTCTGCGAAAAAGGTGGCGATGTAGGTGGCACCTGGTATTGGAACCGTTACCCGGGCATAGCTTGCGACGTCGAGTCCTACAGTTATCTGCCCCTGTTAGAGGAAATGGAATATTTCCCGACAATGAAGTTCGCCTCGGGCTTCGAGATCCTCGAGTACTGCCAATCAATGGCGACCAAGTTTGGTTTCTACGACAAATGTCTCTTTCACACAACAGTGGAAAGGACTGACTGGAACGAAGAAACAAGGCGCTGGACCGTAACTACCGATCGCGGCGACGCCATGCGAGCTCGCTACATCATCTTGGCTAACGGGATTTTGACGACCCCGAAATTAGCTCGAATCGACGGTATGGAATCCTTCGAAGGGGACTCATTTCACACCTCTCGTTGGCGCTATGACGTTGACTTAGAAGGAAAGACAGTGGGAATAATTGGTACCGGAGCCACAGCGGTCCAAGCTGTTCCAGAACTGGCCAAAATTGTTGGTGAGTTGTATGTCTTCCAACGCACCCCTTCATCGATTGATGTGCGAGACCAGCGAGTAACTGCACCCCAAGAAATTGAAAACTGGAAAGAAGAACCCGGCTGGGCTCGCGCGCGACGAAAGCGATTTTCGAAAATTTCAGCTGGCCGTTCAGCGATCCAAGCTAACGATGACTACCTAGCCGGGAAAGTCGAGCACTTTAAAGAACGCAAAGAACATTCCCGAAAGCTCACACCCGAAGAAATGGTCGGCAAGCAGTTGGATTCAAACTTTCGGATCATGGAACAGATACGGGCCAGAGTGGATGCCATAGTTGAAGACCCTGAGACGGCTAGAGCTTTAAAGCCTTACTACCCCTACGGCTGTAAGCGGCCGACTTTTCATGATGAGTATCTACCTACTTTCAACTTGCCTAACGTTCATCTGGTGGACACCGCACCTATTGGTGTGACAAACATCAACGAAAACGGAGTTGTGCATCAAAATGATGAGTACCCGCTCGATGTGCTGATCTATGCGACTGGCTTCCAATGGATGGCGACGTCGACGTTCAACATGGTCACCGGTCGAGGTGGTCAAACAATGAAGAACAAGTGGGAAACTGAAGGCACTAAGACTTTCCTCGGGATCCATAGCAATGGCTTTCCCAATCTGTTCATCATGACTGGTCCGCAGGGTGGAGGAGGCAGCTTCAATTTCACCGATGCCATTGAAACTCACGCCGATTACATCGTGTGGATGCTTTCAAAGATGCGAGATGAAGGCCATCAAGTGGTGGATATCACAGAAGAGGCTGAATTGACCTATGCCGAACACTGCAGACAGGCTGATATAGCGACTGCGCCACTCCGGGACTGTCTGTCCTATTACAACGGCCATGGTGATTCTGAACCGGGAAGCCTTGCCTATTACGGAGGAGGCAACTGGCATAAGTTTCGTGTCCGAGCGCAGGAAACCCTGGACACCTACCTGTTTGAATCTGTCTGACTCATTCCTTCAGGTGGGGTATTACCTCTGAAGCAAGACGTTCAAGGTTTCGGGCCATGAATTCAGGATCAATTCCTGGTGGTAGACCCGAAGTGGCTATATCGGTTATGCCGTATAGGCGAATGAACTCTGATAGTTCCTTTGTGACTTCTTCGGCGTTTCCTATGATGACGTTTTGAGGGATGCCCCCTTCGCTGCCCCAACCGTAATCGTCTGGTGTCTCAGCCATAAATGTTCCGTAAACACCCATACGGAAACGCTCGGCTTCTCGAATGGTTGGCCAATCTTTGTCAACGTCATCTGTGACATAAACAGATCTAATTATTCCCACCCGATAGTCGTCGGGGTCTCGACCGTCAGCTACGACAGCTTCCCTCCACGGATCGAGGACGTCTTCTCTGCGGCCTTGGGGAAGTAAATTCGTTCCGAAACGAGCAGCTCGTAATGCTCCCGGTTCTTTCATGGCTGCTACCCACAACGGTGGTCCGCCGACCTGCACCGGCTTGGGGTAAACGTTGATGTCTGAAAGTTGATAGCGCTTGCCCGTAAAACTGAACGGCTCTTCACCCCATGAGAGACGCAGTATCTCAATCGCTTCGTCGGTCATAGAGACTCGGTTTCGCAGCGGAACACCGAATGCTTCGAATTCCTTAGGTACGTAACCCATGCCGATACCAAATTCCATTCGACCTTGGGAGATGTGATCAAGCACTGCAAGTTCTTCGGCGAGTCTCACGGGGTGGTAGAGGGGTAGTAACGCTATGTCATTCGAGATGCGAATCTGTTTGGTCCGAGCAGCTATGGCTCCGGCCAAAGGTTGAAACGCTGGTAGATAACCATCTTCAAGAAAATGATGTTCAGTGAACCAAACGTGGTCGAAGCCGAGATTGTCGGCCAGGACAGCCTGCTCGATTGTTGCCGAATAGACGTCGGTCATTGACAGATTGCCGCCAGGTATATGACGGCAGTCATACATGACGCCAAATCGAAATGGTTTAGGCATCGATTGCTCCTGTTTCGTGCCGTTCTCTGGACCGTAGCCGTTTCCGACAAGCTAAGTTTCCTCTATGCAGATTGAACGGGATACCCGCGGGGCAGAATTAGGCCCCAACCGGTACGAGGATGCCGAGGGATACATCGCCCCACTACCTGCTGGGTATGGGCCTAGATCCAACCCTTTGGGAGCATTCCCTACGGGACCAGAAGTCGGTGAGTATCTTCCTGACGTTGTCGCCGTGAACTCAGAGGGCTCAACCGTTGACTTACACATCGACCGTGAAGGAAAACCCGCCGTTCTGGTCTTTACCCGATCAGCAGTTTGGTGACCCCCGTGCCGTACCCAGCTGGTCGAGCTGGAAAAGGGAATGATTGACTTCGAGGCCGCAGGAGCAAAGCTGTACGTCCTTAGCTATGACGAAGTTGATGCGTTGGCTGACTACAAACAGGCTCATGGGGCTACCTTCACTTTGCTGTCGGATCCCCATAGCGAAGTCATCCGATCTTTTGGAATTCTCAACACAACCATCGCTGAGGATGACCACCCATGGCATGGCATTCCTTACCCGGGTGTGTACGTGACTGACGGGGAAGGAATCATCACCCAAAAGTTCTTCGAGAATAATTTCACTGTTCGTCCGGGAGCCGAACAACTAGTTGCTGCTGTTAAGGGCGAAGACGTCCTGTTGGCGGAAAGGCCAGCAACGGATCAGGAAGTGGAAGTTGAGGTCGAATTTGAAGGCAACGACCTTCCGGTGGGTATTACGAGGCAAATAGTTGCCCGATTCTCAGTGCCCAAAGGCATGCATCTATACCAAGAGCCAGTTCCTGAAGGATTAGTTGCAGCATCGATCGAATTGGATGATGAAGCTGAGGGGATCGTGTCATACACGTTGGTCGCCCCGGAGACTCAACCCCATACTTTGGGTACCGATGGACACACCCTTGAGGTGTACGAAGGAAACCCCGTTTTGCGTTTACCGATTGCCCAAAACGGGCGAGCCATTACCAAAGATGATGATGGCCGCTGGGTTTCGGTGAGCGGCAGAGTCCGTTGGCAGGCTTGCAATGACGAGACATGTTTAGTGCCCGACGAAAAGGCGTTCAGTTTCCGTGTGCCGTCAGCGTTTACGGTGATGGCAGATATGGGCCCAGGTGAGGGACGGGTTCCTTCGATGAATGGGGCTACGCACTTCAAAAAGATGACGGATCGACGCAAAACTGCATCTTGAGCTTCTGACATCAAATGACACTTCAATTAGTTGCCCTGTCAGAGTGACCTAGGCTCGGTAAATGGCTGACCTTCTTTACTTCGATGCTGATGCAGATAACGACGAAATTCTGCGAGCGCTCCGCGAGGATGGCGCGTGTGTTCTGGTAGACGTCATGGGTGACGATCTCAAATCGCGAGTCGGCGACGAGTTACAGCCATTCATTGATGCCACTCCAACGGGACGTGACGATTTCACTGGAAGGCTCACAGGACGGACAGGAGCTCTTGTCGCCCGAAGTGAAGCGTCGCGAGAACTAGTGATGGATCCGACTATTACAAACCTTGCAAACCAATTTCTCGGGCCGTACACCGACAAAATCCAGTTGCACCTCACCCAAATCATCAATATTCAACCGGGACAAGGTGCTCAGCCTCGCCACCGTGATCGACTTGCTTGGGGTGGCTATCTACCAACAGAAATTGAGCCCCAGTTCAATACGATTTGGGCGTTGACGGACTTCACTGAAGAAAATGGAGCTACGCGCGTAGTACCTGGGTCTGTTGGGTGGCCTGATGACCGGCGACCAACAGATGAGGAAACAGTTCAGGCTGCGATGACGGCAGGGTCGGTGTTGCTGTACTCAGGGTCAGTGATACACGGTGGAGGACAGAATTTTTCTGACACGGATAGAACCGGTGTCAACATCACTTACTGCCTTGGATGGTTACGCACCGAAGAAAACCAGTATCTGTCCTGCCCACCCGAAGTGGCTAAGAAGCTCGACCCTGATCTACAAGAGATGCTTGGGTACACGATGGGGAGTTATGCACTTGGCTACTACAGCGACCCTAATGGGGTCAGTGAAATAAATGATCTACGACCACCTGAGTTTATCCTTGACCGTTCGCCGAGAGAAAAAGCATCGAGTGCAGCTCTCATAACTGACCAGTAACCCTCAACTCTGATCTAGGTGTCGTTTAGTCAGAGGCGGCGGATCCAGCAACCAGCTGCTCATGAGGAGCGTTGCCATCGTTGCAGCTCCGATGAGAAAAGCTGGGCCTGGCCCAAGCCACGAGTACAGCGGTGCCGCGGTCAACGCTCCAACCATTGACGCGGCAGAACCCATAGCTTCACCTAAACCTTGGGCGGCAGCAGCGTCATCTAACGGCGCAGCATCTGAAACAGCGGCTTGAGAACCAGGGGATTGGATTGCCTCCATCATCCCGTGTGGCATAGCAGCAATGAAGAGCAGCGGTACTGACGATATCCAGCCGTAGGAGGCCATTAGCGGAACTGTCGCTAAAGCTGAAAGCAATGAAGTGGCTCTTGGGCTGAACTGATCTGAGAGAGAGCCAGCCCACCTTGCGATTAGCAGCATGGGCAAGGCAAAGCCTGTTAACGACAGGGTGACCACCATGGTGGAAGCACCCAAATTATCCATGTGCGGCGCCCATAGCGGCTCGAAAACACCTATCGAATAGCGAAAGGAGATCACAACTAATAATGCGGCGATCATTTGACGGCTGCGAAGCAAGCGACGCAGGACTCGTTTCTCTGCGCTGTCGCTGTTTTCAGCAGCCGGTATTTCCAATCGGTATATCGACAAATACGTAGCTGCCGTTAAAACACCGAAAAGAAGAAAAGGTGTCCGCAGGTTAAAAGTAACCGTGAGAGCTCCAGCGATAGGTGGCCCGAAAACGAATCCAGCGATGTAAGAGCCATAGAATGCGCCGAGTTGACGGCCTTGGTCAGCACCTGCATTCACGATTATGAAACGTCTGCTTGCAGGTACGATCACTCCAATTCCAGCGCCGAGAAATAGTCGGGCAAGTATGAATTGCCAGAGCTGGTCAGCTAACCCGAACCATAAAAGACCAATAGCTGATGCGATTACCCCCACCCGCATGAGTAACCCTCCGTAACCTCTGTCTGCGTATCGTGAGAGCCATAGTTGAGTGACTAAGGCGCCTACGAAGGCAGCCCCAGCGATCCACCCGAGGTTTCGCTCAGCGATCCCATACGAGTTATGTATTTCAGCGAGGAGCGCAAAAACCGAAGAGACGCCGGCCATAGTCACTGCAGCAACGAGATAGAGACTTCGCATGGATTAGAGACCTAGACGGTGTAGCCGGGTGGGGGTCCAAAAGCGCCACTGAGATCTGGTGGTCCCTGGTAGAGCCAAGTCAATTTCCTGCTGGAAAATTTCCAACCGTCACTGTCCTTGCGGTAGGTGTCGTCGTAATGACCAAGGTAAAACAAGGCTTTACCTGACTTAGCTTTCGCGAACTCACACATGTACCAGCGGCCTTCACCCGTATCGTCGGTTGTGGTCGCGGTGCCATTGAATGTCAGCTGATTTACTGCTTCGAAGAGCTCCATCGAGGTTTGCATTGCTGCCTGTAGCTCCTCGTGTCCTTGAACTGGTCCGCGGCCGATATCCCACAGACCGTCGGTAGTCCACAGTTCAAGCCACCCCTTCTGATCATTGGTGCAGACCCGGTCGCAATAGGTGTGAACTAGATTTCTAATCGGCTCAATTTCGTTCATCAGTGAAAGCTACTTCCGACCCGTTAGATAATGGTCGAGAGTTTCGTGGAAATGGCGAATACGACTCTCTTGGTAAGCCGCCAAGGTGACCGTTCCACGTTTGTTGGCTTGCAAACCTCTTTGAATCCGAATCAGATTGTCAGTGTCCTGATCAACGACCATTCCTGCTCCACCGAGCGGTGCAGCTTCAGTCCACGAATCGTGGAGACCAAGTTTGGTGACAGGTGAGGGTGGTGGTGGAGGTCCTTCGTCGGGATTAGCGAACAGCAACATGATTTCCATGATCGAAGTATGTGGATCGTTGCCGTTGGGTCGAAAGCGATAACAAATCGGAACACCTTGTCCTCCCCAAGGCACCAGATTTGGGAACAAGAAGTACTCGATGGCGTCGAGTGCTTCGGAGGTTGAAAGGTTCGACATATCGGCTCGAGCGGACGCGCCAAGTTTCTCTTTGGCGCGGTCAGCGAGAAGATCTCGCACTCGGTCGCCAGTTTGGGGAACTATGGGATCTCCGCCGTGGAAGGGCACATCACGTTGCATTTTGCGGATCGTTTCCTCTGCTGGGACATCGCGGAGGTTGGGACTTGGTGTTCCTTCGAGAGTGATCATTCTGTTCACGTGCCGAGACCCAGGAAAAATATCGTATTGAGTGTTCGCGTCTGCGACGTAGGCAGCTGTTTGGGGATGGGTGACGCCAATGTGGTAACTCTCGATGAAGGCTTCCAGTGCCAGTTTCCAGTTGCAGGGCATCACCTTTTCGACGTGAGCTGCTTTCCAACGATCATCCAAAGGAAAATCTCGGAATTCATCTTCAAGTACTTCGATGTAACTTTCGAACGGCTCACATTCATCGTCAAAGTTGACGAAGATAAATCCGCCCCAGAAGGCGACCTGGGCTGTTGGGAGACAGAACTCGCTGGGTTTGATGTCAGGGAAGTCCCAACTATTTGGTATATCGACCAGCTCGCCTTGCAGATCCCAGGTAAATCCATGAAACGGACACCTAAATCGCTGAATGTTGCCACCCTCGGTGCGTAGCTGGGTCCCTCGATGAAGACATGAGTTTATGTAGGCAGTGATGTCGTGAAGACCTTCGCCGGTTCGGACGACGATCACTGACTCGGTGGCGATCTCATAAACAATGTGGTCGCCCACCTCTGCTAATTCTTCTGTTCGACAGGCCATTTGCCAGACCTTGCGCCATACATGCGCCACCTCAAGGTCATGCCATTCCTGTGTCAGGTAGCGATCCACCGATAATTCGTGATTGTCTACAAAATTGGGTGGGTATTCGCGAAGTAGCACCTCGGGAGGAGCGACTGCATCCTCTCGCAACACCTCCTGGACCGTCTGGCCGGGAGCGCGCCGTCCCGCAGTCTGTGTCATGGGTACAAGCTAGTTCTAGAAACGAGTTCTCGGCTGGTAGATCACGATCGGCGCATGTTCAACGAAGCGGTGATCTCGTCAGCCTCTTCGTCGAATTTGCCATCGTAAAGTTCAGATTCGAACCATTCAACGAACGACGCGTCTTTAGATGGCTTCCACAAAGACCATGCGGCTCGTGCGCCTCGGGTCCGCATAAGACCCAACTTGAGCAAATTGACTCTCATGTCGAGCTGTTCTGCTGTCGCCAGGCCACTTTCGCGCTGCTCAAAGGTATCGAACAGATCGACCAGCATCGCGTTCGTCCAAAGCGTGATCCGCCATTGATCCGCATCAGTCAGTTCGTCCGATGAGAAATCCTTGGCCAAGAAGCTCACGAACTCTTCGTTTTGTGTTGAGGATAGATACCGTTCGTAAAGACGATCGGTGAGAGTATGACTGAACTGAGCTTTCGTGAGTTTCACATTCAGTTGTGCCTCCCTGGCTAGATAAATCAACGAAAGCGGCAAAAGGCCGCCTTCCACTATTTGGGCGAGAGTCGCTAAATCGTCCAGCATCATTTATTTCCTTTTCTCGATTGAGTAATGACGTTAGGCGGGCGCGAAGGGTGGCAATCGTCTTCGAGCGTGGGGCGACGCCAGGATCAGATCCGAGTGGCCTTGTGGAAATGGACAAAATGAAAATGGATATGGGGCTAGGCCGTTAAGGGCAATAGGAGAGTCATTGGTATTTCTCCTCAAGGTATTCCCGAACGGAAACTATGAGCGAAAATCTGATCAGCCCGGTGCGTCGGCTTTTGTTGGGCAATAATGAGGTGAGTCGACTGATTTTCGAACCGATATTTCGAAAACCATCATTAAGTCGTTCCGAGCACCGAGGGGTAAAGGCGAGATGTCATCAGAGATAAATATGGAAGAAATAGAGGCTTACGCCGGAGGCATTCTGGGGCACATGGTGGGCGCAGCCACAGTGGTGTGTAGCGACTTAGCCCACAAACTGGGTTTGTATGGGCATTTGGCGGGCAGCGGGGGAATGACAGCAGATGCCCTAGCCGACGCGGCGGGGACAAATCCTCGGCTCACACGGGAGTTACTCGACCAGCAAGCATCCGCGGGAGTACTTGCATTTGACGCGGAAGCTGACACTTATGAACTCAGTGACGCCGGAGCGATGGTGATGGCCGAACAACACTCGCCTGCATGGCTTGCTGGGGGTCTCGGAGCAGTTCGCGCTATGTACATGGGTCTCGACCAAGTAGAGGCCGCGTTTCGCGGAGATGGGGGCGTTCCATGGGGCGATCACCATCCCTGCTTGTTCGACGGAACGCTCGAATTCTTTCGTCCCTGCTATGAACACCACCTAGTGCAGGAATTTATTCCCGCTCTTGACGGCGGCGAAGGCAGAATCGCCAACGGCGCTGTTGTGGCCGATGTGGGATGCGGAGCCGGATTGTCCACGCTAACCATGGCAGCCGCCTACCCTGACAGCACCTTCGTAGGCATTGATTTTCATGAGCCATCAATCGAAATGGCTCGAGCGGCGGCGCAAGAACAAGGACTCACCAACGTAACGTTCGAAACAGAGAGCGCCACGAGCTATCAAGGTTCCTATGACCTGGTGTGCTTCTTCGACTGCATGCACGATATGGGCGATCCTGTGGGGATTGCACAGCACGCAAAATCGCAACTGAGTGACAGCGGATCAGTCATGCTCATCGAACCTTTCGCGTTCGATACGCGATCAGAAAATCATGCTGGTCTCGGCGGTGCTTTCTATGGGTTTTCAAGTTTCTTTTGCACGCCTTGTTCGCTCTCTCAAGAGGTTGGTCGAGGCATGGGAGCTCAAGCGGGTGAACCGGGAATGAGCGCCGTGTTTGCGGAAGCGGGCTACGGAAGCTTTGGACGGATATCCGAAAGTCCGACCAACATTGTGTACGAAGCTTTCGCCTAGCCAAGCGGGATACCCGCAGCTTGATCTACCGTTCTCATCTATGACCGCGCAGCCCTACTATGACCCAGAGGTCCAAGAAGCTTTAGATAATCAACCGAGCCTTGGTGTAGTCAACGCTGACACCCTCGAAAAAGCACGAGTCTCTCGTCTTCTTCGTAACGGAGAAGCTGAACTTTCTGACGAAGTAGAAAGAGTTGACCATTACGTATCCGGTGTCGACGATAACGACGTCAGGGTCAGAGTGCATCGCCGCAAAAGTGCCCAAGAATTAAGCCCAGGGCTCTATTGGACGCACGGAGGTGGGTATGTCTTGGGAAACCCAGAACAAGATGATTTTCGTTTCGATCGATGGTGTCAGCGGTTCGGGTTAGTTGGCGCTGCGGTGCAATATCGGTTGGCACCGGAACACCCCTACCCAGCGGGCCTAGAGGACTCTTACAGTGGATTGAAGTGGCTCAAAGAGAATGGTGCGAGCATTGGGGTAGACACCGACAGGATCGGCATCGGCGGACCAAGCGCGGGTGGGGGACTGGCAGCGGCACTTGCGTTGCTGGTTCGTGACCGAGGCGAATTCGAAATCGACTACCAACTATTGATCTACCCAATGATCGATGACACTCGAACCACGGTCACTGCTAATTGGGATGTACCCGTGTGGGCTCCCGAATCGAACCACTTTGGGTGGAGTTCGTATCTCGGTGAATTGTTCGAAAGCACTGCCGTACCAACTCATGCAGCGCCAGCGCGAGAGAGCAACCTCGAGGGTTTACCTCCGACATTCATAATGGTCGGAACTCTTGACGGGTTTGCCGACGAAGACATCGCATATGCGCAACGACTGAATCAGGCAGGAGTGCCGACTGAACTTCATGTGTACCCGGGAGCTCCGCACGGATTTGACGGATTTGCTGCCTCCACCGCCGTAGCGCGCCAAGCCCGATCGGACATTAATGCCTTCCTTGGGCGGATGTTAAGCCCTAGCTAGGTGTCCGTCTTAACGTAAAACGATTCCCTTGCTTGTGATGGTGGAACGATTGGGATTTCATCATCGGTGAGTGGTTGCATCCACTGTTTTCGCTCGAGAGCGGCTTCAATATACGGTGCCAACTCGGCGTTCTTTTGGGCTACGCGCTCATCCCGGAATGGTGCAAAGTTGGGGAGTACCTTCTCGCCGAACAGTTCCAAACTTTCACAAATATGTTTGTGTTCATTTTTGCCGCCTTGTTGCAAAAAAATCACCTGATCGACTCCCGCTGTTTCAAATTCATGCACTAAAGCGGTGTAATCCTCTGGCGTTCCGATACCTGGCGCGCCGATAGTTGGAAGTTCGGGACCACGCAGGTCCTCATATTCCCCCCACAGATTGCTGCGACCAGGACGAGTTTCATTTGCCACTAACGCGTTAACCGCGTATCGAAAGAACTGAAAACCGTCGATGCCGCGTCGCATTGCCTCGTCGGCGTCGTCATGGAGACTAAAACCTGCAACCATCGCCAGATTTGCGTTGACGGTGTGACCCAAGGGAACGCACTCGTCGCTTTTGATGATGTCGTAGTAGATGTCAGCCCAAGTTTTAGCTTCCTCTGGGTCAACGAAACTAAACGCCAGCGCCCCCAGCCCATTGCGTGCAGCTACTTCGATAGTCCCGCGATTAGTGCACGCTATCCACATAGGTGGATGCGGCTTTTGCATGGGTTTAGGTACCACGTTCCTACATGGCATCGAAAAACCTTCACCCTCGTAACCCGGGTAAGGCTCCATCACCAACATGTTCGCGATTTGGCCAGCCGCTTCTAACGACAACTCGCGCTTGCGTCGGGCGTTGATGTCGTATCCCCGTAACTCCAGCCGGGTGGCCCCTTCTCCGATCCCGAATTCGGCTCGTCCCCTGGAAATAAGATCAAGCATTGCCACGGTCTCTGCTGTTCGAGCTGGGTGGTTGTAGTTCGGAATTACCTGACGAATACCGAGACCGATTCTTATGCGTTCGGTCTTCGCCGCGAGCGAAGCAAGGAAAACATCTGAAGCCGAACAGTGTGAATACTCCTCGAGGAAATGGTGTTCAACGGCCCACGCATGGTCGATTCCGATCTTGTCCGCCAGCACGATCTGTTCAGTCGCTTCTTCGATGAGTTGCAACTCGGCTCCGTCATCCCACGGTTTAGGCAATTGCAACTCGTACAGCATTCCGAATTTCATTACGACCCCTCCGTTAACGGCTTTCTTGACCCTACAAGGGTGGACGCTCTCAGTTCAGTTTCATAAGGAAGAGTTCGGTTGATCGAGAGTTTTGGCCCCACAATTAGGCATTTAACTTTTCGCCATCAGCAAACTGGTTGACACCCCCGTAGCGGTAAGGACTTCTCCTTGCCACACTTCAGTTTCTACAGTCGCGAGGCCGCTAACTATTCGCGTGCACGCCGCTATTGCGACAAGTTCTCCGGTCGTCGCCTTTCCAGAAAAGCGCAGGGACAGGTCAGGATTTGGATGAGGAATCCAGGTGCCTTTAGGTAATGCCGCGTCGACCGGTGGGCCGACTGAAAGATCTGCGGCGAGGCATGGGCCTTCGCTGCCGTCACCGGTTGCTTCCCATGGAATTGTCACTAACGTCGCGATAGCGGAGCCGACTCGGGCCGCTTTGGGCGCAGCGGTGTCAATGATCGGAACCTCAACGCCTTCAGGTTTACGCCACGGCTTGGCAGAGGCCGCTAAATCGGGTGGCGGTGGCCCCATCAGTCCAAGGGAGTCTTCATCGCTTGCTATATCGGTTCGCAACATCTCCGGTGCGGCGAATCCGACACGCGCTTCGGTGGTCGAGCGCCCTGATGCGTCCGTGAATTCAATTCGAACAATAGTGAGACTTCGACCGGATGAAAGTGCCGTCACATTGACGACAGCTTCAGTGGTTGACAGCCCACGCAGAAAGTGGATATCGATTCCAGTGGCCACCCGATCTGGCGCGAGGGTGCGACCTAGTGCGATTGCAGCCGCAGCTAACGCTCCACCGGTCACTCCACCAAATGCGCCATGAATCTGCTGCGGTAGCTGCAGTTCCCACTTGTCGCCTTTTTGTGAGGCACCGAAATATTCGAGGGGTGTCATCGGAACGTGTCTCGTCGCGTTACTGGCATTCCTAGAGAGTAGGCGTCCTTTCGTTTCCTGATAGCTGTATCGCAGTAGCGTTCACACATGGCGAATGACAACACATCAAACGATGAGCAGATCTCAAGACTAAAACGCCTTGCCGCTTTGTCTTCTGACGGTTCGTTCGTGATGTTGAACATCAACCGTTACAAACCTGAAGTTAACTTTCCTGACGGCGAGACCTATGTGGCCTATATGGGTGCTATCGAACATTCGGTAGGAGCGATCGGAGGGTCGGTTCTTTGGCGAGTGCCAGTTCACGGTTGTGTCGTCGGCGACTTAGAAGAATTCGATGAAGTAATGGCCGTGTGGTACCCAAGTCATCAAGCTTTTTTGGACCTACCTGACGCGGACGGGGCTCGGGAGATGTTTCGCTACCGTCGCGTGTGTGTTGAGAAAGCGCACATCGTTGAACTTTCTGACGAAAGCCCATCGCTTCGCCCGCTTGGCTCCTGAGAATGTCTGTTTCTGATCGTGCTGCGGCACGCGCATCAAAACTGACTGCTTCGGATAAAGAGTGAACGCAGCGAGGTTCAGCGGCCCCGAAACTGCGGCGCCCGCTTCTCCATGAACGCCAACGGTCCCTCCACAGCGTCTTCCGTGTTGATCAGCGCGGCTCCTGCCTCGGACTCCAAAGCTAAAGCGGTCGATTCGTCAAGGTCCACAGAAGCTCGCAGTACTTTCCGGGCGGCTTTGACCGCGAGTGGGGCATTAGAGGCGATTATTTGGGCGAGATCTAGGGCAGTGCTCAACACGTCTGACTTTGGCACTAAACGATTGAATAAACCGGACTGGGCAAGATCGTCACTCACAATGGGTTGGGCGCCGAGCAGTAACTCCATCGCTATAGCGCTAGGGACCCGACGACCCAACAAGGCGGTCCCACCCATGCCAGGTATAAGTCCCAAAGCGACCTCCGACAGGCCGAGCTTTACCCCTTGAGCAACGACCCGTAAATCGCATGAGAGCATCAGTTCCATGCCACCGGCGATCGCGTGGCCATTCACAGCCGCTATCAGCGGTTTCTCAAGGTCGTAACCCCTCAACGTTGCACGAGCCGTGAGTTCGCTGTCATTTGCGACTACCTGCTCGAAGTCGTTCTGAGGTTTCCTGGTACCAGTCATCAGCGGAATAGTTGTTCCAAGATCGAACCCTGAACAAAATGTTGAGCCTTCGGCGCCGGTCACTACCACGGCTCGTACAGCGTCGTCTCCGCCGAGGCTGCTCCATAAATCGGCCAGGGTGACGATTAGCTCAGGGTCCAGCGAATTTCGTGATTCGGGGCGATTCAATGTGACTAGAGCTACGTGGCTATCGATTTCACATTCGAGGACACCCATTTCAGATCCCGATGTCTCTGAGGTTGTAGTCACGAAGTTCTGATTTGGTCGCCTCATCCCAGACGAATTGGTCTTCCAGGCCCCGGAAGGGTTCGTAGATGTAACGCTCTTCGTCTAAGAAATGCTGAGAACGGGCATCAATTGCCCAAGCAATCGCCTTTGAGCGTTCAAAGATGTACTCATTGTCGTACTCCGAGACGGGATTATGTACCCCCCCGCTTTGGATGCCAAAAACCGACGCTCGGCGATGAAACCCAAAGTTAATCGTGACCCGAGTTTTAGAGCTTGTGTTGGCGAAGGATCCGTGAATGGCTTGTCGGCTATTGATAGCCACATCACCTGGCTCACAGATCAAGGGAACCGCATCAGGAAGCCGATCAGACCCCGCAGCCTCCACCTTTCCTTTGATGTCAGCTTTCCCATTTCGATGGGATCCAGGAACGACCCAGAGACCATTTGTTGCATCGCAACCGTAGAGCTGAGCCATGAAGTTAAACCCATGAGTGTGGTCGTCCAGGTGTGGGCTCTCCCAGTGAGTCCACCCGTCTTGGTGCCAAGCCACCGACCCCCCGAGCCCTGGTTGTTTCACCCAGACCGCCTCATTAAATGGCGTAAAATCAGACCCGTTAATAGCCTCGGCGACGCGAAGCAACTGAGGGTGGCCATACAAACGGAGACAAGCGTCAGAGAATTGCAAGGAGCCAAGAAACAGTTGGACGACGTGTTCCGGAGCTTCGATCGGTGGTGACGGTTCGCCCATTTTTGCTTCGTGGCGTCCGTATGCCGCGCTGGTTCCGCCCAACGGATCAGATAAAGGTCGGACCCAACTAATGTTCCGCCCTTGGAGTCCGGCCCCTAAAGCGGTGTTGCCGTATCTGTCTACGTCAGCGCCCTTCGATATAGGAGCGCGGTCAAGCATGTCGGCTACGTCCGATTCGATTTCGTCAAGTTCTCGCTGGTCGATGACTCCTGTGAACACGTAGAAGCCGTGGCGGCTATAAGAGTCGATGATGTCGGGATGAAGACGTCCTTTGTCGTCAAATCGGATCGGACCGCGGTTATCCAAGGCAAGGGCGCGAAGGGTTCCACGTTCCCGATAAGCGACCATGTGGTTCTCGTCGGCCCCGTAGTCGACGATCGGTACTTCAACCAACGGAAGGTTTACAGCCACCATTTCCTCCAAGTTAGCTGCCGAATTTGCCAACTCTTCTAGTACAGCATGTTGGACAACGTGAAGGTCGAGTTGAGCATGGTGCTGTACGGTCCGAGTATGCGGCTGGTCGAGCACTACATCGGTGGATTACTGAAGTACGCGCAATTCCATGGGCGGGCCAGCCGCGCCGAATATTGGTGGTTCACCATTGCGAACACCATGGTCGCGGCGTTCTTTTGGTTGCTCGGAAATTTCGGCGGGGCTGTCAGCTACTTGAGTCTCCTGTACTTACTTGCCGTTGCCATCCCTAACCTGTCGATTACAGTCCGTCGACTGCACGACACGAGTCGGAGCAGTTGGTGGGTTCCACTGGGATTGGTGCCCACTCCGCTCGTGTTCGTCATCTTGTTTTTCATGTGCCAGCGAGGGCAAAAAGAGGCAAATCGGTATGGCCCTCCTGTGGTTACCGAAGGCACAATTGGATAATTTGAGTGGATAGGTCGAACTGTCTCTCGTAGTTGATGACTAAAGACAGTAAGTTTGGTGGGGTGCCGGAGTTCCTCTACAGCGACCTACTTCCCACTGGCGACAGCGAAACCGTCTACCGCAAAATCACTGACGACTACGTGTCGACGTTTGAAGCTGGGGGGCGACAATTCCTTCAAGTCGAACCAGAGGCTTTGCGCCTGCTGACGGCGGAAGCGATGCGGGACATAGCTCATTTGCTGCGTCCCGGTCACCTCGCTCAGTTAGCGACAATTCTTGAGGACTCTGAAGCTTCACCCAATGACCGGTTCGTGGCAATCGAGCTGTTGAAAAACGCGAATATCGCAGCGGGGGGCGTTCTGCCTGGCTGCCAAGATACGGGGACCGCGATCATCTGGGGTACGAAAGGTGAGCGAGTCATTACTGATGTTGACGATGCCGAGGTGCTGAGCCGCGGAGTATTCGACACGTATCAGACTTCGAACCTTCGCTATTCACAGTTGGCGCCGATCACAATGTTTGATGAGGCGAACACCGGCAACAACTTGCCGGCGCAAATCGAGATCTATTCGGGACCAGGTGACATCTACAAGCTTGCTTTTATGGCTAAAGGTGGCGGCTCTGCTAACAAAAGTTTCTTGTTTCAGGAGACGAAGGCTCTTCTCAACCCTACGAGTCTCATCAATTTTCTGGATGAGAAGTTAAGAACTTTGGGCACCGCGGCGTGTCCTCCGTACCACCTCGCAGTCGTCATCGGTGGGACATCAGCTGAACATGCAATGAAGACAGCTAAGTATGCCTCAGCGAAGTATTTAGACACTCTGCCGCTGTCTGGTAGCGCAACTGGTCACGGCTTTCGAGATTTGGAGTGGGAACAGCGAATCCTTGAATTGACTCGCCAGTTTGGAATCGGTGCCCAGTTCGGAGGCAAATATTTCTGTCATGACGTGCGAGTAGTGAGGTTGCCTCGGCACGGCGCGAGTTGTCCGGTAGCAATAGCTGTGTCGTGTTCGGCCGATCGTCAGGCGTTCGCCAAAATCACGGCAGATGGCGTTTTCCTTGAACAACTTGAAGAGGATCCCGCTAAGTACCTTCCTGAAACGTCGGACGCCGAGCTATCCGATGGAGTTATCGCCATTGATCTGAATCAGCCAATGAGTGACATTCGAGAGGAACTTTCGAAATATCCGGTAAAAACTCGGCTGTCCTTAAGCGGCACACTGGTCGTGGCACGTGATATTGCTCATGCGAAGATTCAAGAACGCCTTGACGCGGGCGAGACGATGCCCGAGTACATGAGAGAATTTCCGGTCTACTACGCAGGCCCAGCAAAAACCCCTGAAGGGTACGCGTCCGGGTCATTTGGGCCCACCACAGCGGGGAGAATGGATAGCTATGTCGAGCCGTTCCAAGCAGCGGGTGGGAGCTTGGTGATGCTCGCGAAAGGCAATAGGTCCGCGCAGGTGACTGAAGCTTGCAAAAATCATGGGGGCTTCTATTTGGGATCTATCGGAGGGCCTGCCGCGAGGCTCGCTAAAGATTCGATACGTAAGGTTGAAGTTCTTGAATATCCGGAGCTTGGGATGGAAGCGGTCTGGAAAATAGAAGTGGAGGACTTTCCTGCGTTTGTAGTTGTTGATGATAAGGGCAACGACTTTTTTACCGAAGTTTCCACCCCGGTTTCCATCAAGTAACCATTCAGGGCACCGCGGTCGGCTGCGTCTTCCTTTAGCGAAGGAAAGTCAACCAGGCTGAGAATGCGATTCCGGCTAGCCCCAGCGCAACCATCGTGGCGATGCTGGATCTTGGTAAGCGCCCGTTGCTGTCTGTAGGTAATCGGCGCCGCACTATCTGAAGCAGGCGGTCCGCCCAGGCGACGTCTCTGCTGAGAATACCCAGCCCGATAGCCACAACCAAAAGACCAGGACCCGGTAGTGGCATCAAGATGACACCAAGAATTGTTATGAACGTCCCCGACGTCATACGAAGCAAGCGGGTGATGACCCCGCGTCGTGCTTCTTCCCGAGTTTCTTCGCGATATCCGGTTTCGAACTCGGCTTCGATGGCTGCTTCTTCGAAACGGTTCTTTTCTTCGCTCACCCGAGTGCTCCCTCCGCTAAGGACCGCTAACAGATCTTGCGTCGGTCTAGTCTGGCGCGTGGGGTGCCCAGAAGGCGGGCGATCCGAAGAAAAGGGTGGAGTACTCATGACGACTTGGCAAGTCGGAAATGTAGCGGTCACGAAGGTGTTGGAGATTGAGAAACACTGGCCGTTCTCGGCGTTGCTTCCAGGTGCAGAAGATGTCATTGACGAACTGGCGTGGTTGCGACCCGATTTTGTTACCGATGAAGGCCGAATGAAGCTATCAATTCACGCTCTTATTTTGAACTCAGAGGGATCAACGATCATCGTTGACACGTGTTGCGGTAACGACAAGTCTCGGCCGGGCGCTCCTCCGTTCGACAATTTACAAACGGACTTCATCGGAGAACTTGAACGGTCGGGATACAGCCCCGAAGACATCGACATGGTGGTCAGCACACACCTGCACGTCGATCATGTCGGTTGGAACACGCGCCTCGTTGGAGGCACTTGGACTCCGACCTTCCCCAACGCTGAATATTTCTTTGTTCAAGATGAGTTTGACTATTGGCGTAGCGAACCGCAGCATTATGGGCCAGTCTTCGAGGATTCAGTGCAACCGATAGTTGACGCCGGAATGGCGACGATGGTCACGAGTGACCACCGTTTAACCAACGAGGTGGCCTTGGAGTCGACCCCCGGACACACTCCCGGTCATGTGAGCGTAACTATTGACTCTGGCGGGCAATCAGCGCTTATCACGGGCGACATGACCCATCATCCGGTCCAGTTCGCCAAACCTGGCTTGGCGTCGAGCGCTGATTGGCGTCAGGATATTTCGACTGCAACCCGTCGCGAAGCGTACGAACGTTGGAGTGATGGTCGGCTGATTATTGGCACGCATTTCGCTGGCCAGACTGCCGGCCGAATCATTGCAGAGGGCGACGCTTGGCGGTTCGACGTTTCTTGAGTTCATCGATGCCTTGCAGTAATAGAGAAACGCTGACAGCAGCGATCACTGCGTAGTGAATCTGCGGGGCCATCACCAACGTGCAAATCAGGGTGCCCATTGCTAACAGGGCATCTCGATGTGACCTTTTGACTAACTCAAGCAAGGTGCGAAAATTAAATAACGGCAGTACAGCAATGATTACGGTGGCCGCAAGGACTGACTTCGGCAAGGTTTCCAAGACGGTAGCCAAGGGAAGAAAAGCCAAAACAAGAAGACCGACGAACACCCCGACCCAGCGAGTCTCGCCGCCTGATAACCGGTTCAGCGAACTACGAGAGAAGCTGCCCCCAACCGGGAACCCACCGAAAAGACCTGAAGCGAGGTTTGCGATTCCTTGTCCAGACAGTTCGCGTGATGCATCCCAGGATTCGTCGTCTCGGTTCGCAAACCCACGGGCGATGGAAGATGGTTCAGCAAACTGCACGAACGAGATCACGAGAGCGCTGAGGAAGATTGAACCGACCGCATTCCAAGGCAAATCCAGCTTGAATGATGGAAAATCATTGGGGATGGACCCCACTAAAGCTGCTGGATATGAGCCCGACCGACCAATCGCCACCGCGATGACGACTGCGATCAGAACGCCTGGGAATCGTCGACCAAATCGGCGACGCCCAAGGAGAACGAGAAGCCCCGTGCCGCAGGCCAATACGATCGCAAATGGTTCCCAAGTCTGAACTGCTTGAAGAGCTCTAAGGGCGCGAATGATTACCTGCCCGTCGGCCTCAGATCCGAGAGCAAACGGTAGCTGTGAGGAAGCAATCAACAATGCGGCTCCGCTCGTGAACCCGGCGACTATTGCAGGAGTCATCAAGAATGCGACGCGACCCCAACGCGCAGTGCCGAAAATGATCTGAAAGAACCCGAGCATGGTCGCCATGAGTGCGCCGAGTGCTACGTATTCGGCTGTACCGGGAGTTTCAACGGTTGAAAGAGCGCCGAAGGTCACGATCGCCGTCAGCGCTGTGGGTCCCGTCTGAAGAAACCGCGATGACCCAAACGGAGCTGCAACGATGGGAGGAATTGAGGCGGCTAGGAGGCCCACATACGCGGGCATGCCCGCTAACTCTGCGTAGGCAAGACATTGAGGAATCAACACAAGAGCGACAGCGATGGCTGCCGCGGCATCTCCCATTCGCGGTTTGGCCATTACTGGCCAAAGAGGTGGTCGACGCGAGTCTTTAAACATCAATCCCCGTGGAAATGATTCTCAGACCAACAGATTGAGTCGAAAAATCGTGACATTATCCGGGTCAATTCCTAGGTCGTGAAGCACAAATTCTTCCACCCCACCATGATTCTTGTCGATGTAGTCCAGAGTCCGTGTCATTGCGCCACGTGGTGCGGATAACGCCGGTCGGATGGCTTCAACATCGACACCAGCCGCCTCAAGGCTCGGTCTGAGTTGTTCAATACGACGCTCTGACCTGAGTGTATTTGTCAACTCGTAGTCATCGAGAACAAGGCCGCGTTCAACACCACACAACTCCAAAATCAACGCCGCAGCTATGCCGGTGCGATCCTTACCAGCTGTGCAATGAAAAAGCAGTGGCCAGCAATCGAAATCAGCTGCCAACTCGAGGAAGTTGGCAAATTGATCCCCCGAATCGGAGAGCATTTCGATGTAGCTGTCTCCGACGTCATCAACCGTTACGGAAGTGATCTCTCCGGAACGAATTCGGTCCACGAACTCTTGTTGCTGAGCTATTTCATCCCCGATTGGCAGTGGCGCATGAGTTGTGACCGTGGACCAAAGGCGAGACACGTCGCGATTGGCTTCCGCGGAGGTACGAAAATCGACCACCGTGCGAATTCCGTACGCGGCTAACTCGTCTCGGTCATCATCGGTTAATTGACTGAGGCGATCGGAACGAAAGATCGCGTTGGTACGCACGTAGCGGCCGTCCGCAGCTGGATAGCCGCCAATGTCACGACAGTTCATCGCTCCTTTTAGCGGGACCACAGCCGCATCGCGATTCACGACTTCGGACGCGGTTCTCGAGGTAGGCCGAGAATTCTCTCACCGATGATGTTCCGAAGGATTTGTGTGGTGCCACCCATGATTGTGTACGCAGGTGCATATACGACGTTTCTGGAAACTCTGTTCATGAGCATGGTCTCGGCTCCCACGACGAGACCGACGAAGTTAGCAACTTCTTGCTCAAATTCAGTGCACCAAGTTTTAGTCACCGCGGAGTACTGGGGAAAGGGTGTCTGGCGCAGCACATTACGAAGCACCATGTCACGGCCGATTCGGTATCCCGTTTCGATTCGAGCTATTTGTTGGCGAATGATTGGGTCGGCCGTATCGGCCTGCTCTTTCATATCTAGGTATAGGCGCTGATTTGATGCAAGTCGATCAATGCCACCCCGTTCGTGTTCCAGCTGGCGCATGGTTTGACCGAAGCTGTTATTCAACTCGCCCACCAGGTTTTGCTCGGGAACCATGACATCGTTGAAAAAAACTTCATTGAAGTGGGCGTCACCTGAAGCATCTTTGATTGGTTTGATTTCGATCCCGGGGGACCTCATATCTACAATGAACTCGCTCATACCCTTATGAGGCGCAGCATCGAGATCCGTGCGACAAATTAGATAACACCAATCAGCAGTTCGAGCACCGCTTGTCCAAATTTTTTGGCCGTTGACGATCCAACGGTCGCCGTCTTTGGTCGCCTTTGTGTTTATTGCCGCTACATCAGACCCTGCGTCTGGTTCTGACATGCCGATGCACCACTTAGATCGACCTTGCCTCATTTCTGGCAAGAAACGTTCTTGTTGCTCCTCGCTGCCGTAGCTGAGAAGCACCGGACCAATTTGTCTATCGGGGAAAAAGGAGCCTGCCATTGGAGCTCGACCGAGTAAGAGCTGTTCGGTTACAACAAATCGCTCGACTTCGGGACGCCCGTCCCCGCCTTTTTCGACCGGCCAGGTCATGCCGATCCAGCCCTTGTCGGCCAACCTCAAAGTGAATTCGTCGCTATAACCCACCAACCATCCGTCATCGGTATTGAACAAATCGGAGGTGGCTTCGGCGACCCAATACCTGGCTTCAGTTGCCAGTTCGTCAAGTTCAGTTGGCCAGGTGTAATCCATTGCCGTCTGAGCGTAGCGAGGAGCTTTAACTTCCGCCCGTTCGCAATTGGTTGTGGCCTGTAGCCTCACGCAGATGCGAGCAGTGGTGATACCTAAATATGGTGATGCAGATGTTTTGGAGTTACGAGAGATCGCTGACCCTGAACCGGGCCCAGATCAGGTTTTGGTTGAGGTTGTAGCGTCTGCGATGAATCGCGCTGACCTCCTTCAACGAGCGGGCCAATATCCGGCTCCTGGGCCTAAGCCTCTCTTTGAGATACCTGGGTTGGAGTTCTCCGGTCGGATTGGCTCTGTTGGGTCACAAGTACAGCGATGGTCGGTCGGTGACGCAGTGATGGGAATAGTGTCGGGCGGCGCGATGGCCGAAAAGGTCGTTACGCATGAACGGATGCTTCAATCGGTACCCGAACATATTGAGCTTGCCGACGCCGCTGCGATTCCAGAAGTGTTTATGACTGCTCATGACGCCCTTGTTTCCCAAGGGGATCTCACATCGGGTGGTCGGGCACTGGTTCACGCCGGAGGGTCCGGGGTGGGTACTGCGTCGATTCAAATTGCTAAAGCCATCGGAGCTCAGGTAGCCGTCACTTGTTCAACGAACAAAATTGACCCGTGCCGTGAGCTTGGAGCAGATCTGATCGTCGATTACACCGAACAAGATTTCGTCGAGGAAGTTGCGATTTGGACCCAAGATCAGGGCGTTGATGTTGTCCTTGATGTGATTGGCGGCGACTATCTGGCTAAGAACCTTCAATGCCTCAAGGTTCAGGGACGGATAATTCAAGTGGGAGCGATGGGTGGCCCAGTTGCTTCTTTTGCTCTCGGTGCGTTACTGCCGAAGCGAGCGTCGCTGATAGGAACAGTTTTACGTTCTCGGCCAATTGAACAAAAAATCGAAGCTAATCAGCGTTTTGTCGCGGAGTTATTACCCCGATTCGAAGATGGCAGCCTAAAGCCTGTTATTGACTCGAGATATCAACTGGCGGATATTGCCGCTGCACACACCTATATGGAAACCAACGCGAATGTTGGGAAGATTCTGATCGACATCTAGATGGTTTATTGGCTGATGACCGGTGTTGATCAGCGATTTGCCAACGGCACGTAGTCTCGTTCGCTCGGGCCGGTGTACTTCTGGCGTGGTCGATAGATCTTCTGCTCGGGGTCATCGAGCATTTCTTGCCAGTGAGCGAGCCAGCCTGGAGTGCGCCCGATCGCGAACAAGACGGTGAACATATCCATAGGAAAGCCCATTGCTTCGTAGATCAAGCCGGAGTAGAAGTCCACATTTGGGTAAAGGTTGCGGTCGATGAAATAGGAGTCACTTAAGGCGACTTCTTCGAGTTTCATTGCAATGTCTAATAGGGGGTTCATCCCGGTCACCGAGAACACTTGATCGGAGGTTTGTTTGATGATCTTGGCTCTCGGGTCGTAGCTCTTATAGACGCGGTGACCAAAGCCTTGGAGCAAGGTCTCCCCGGTCTTTACCTTTTCGACATAATCCGTCACGTTGTCGAAACTTCCGATTTCGTGAAGCATGCGGATAACAGCCTCGTTCGCGCCGCCATGAAGTGGACCGTAAAGGCCACACGTCGCGGCGGCCACAGCGGAGTAGGGATCAGCGTTACTGGAACCAACGGTGCGCATAGTCGTCGTTGAACAATTTTGTTCATGATCCGCGTGGAGGATTAACAGCACGTCAAGCGCTTTAGTGAGGACCGGATCTGGTTCATAACCGGGATCTGCGACATTCCACATCATTCGGAGAAAGTTGCCTGTATAGCCCAGGTGGTTGACCGGATATTCGTATGGAAGTCCGAGGCGGTTCTTGTAGGCAAACGCGGCCATCGTTGGCATCTTCGCGATAAGCCGGATGGTCTGAATCAACCGATTATGTGGGTCGTCTATGTCTTTGGCTTCGGGATAGAAAGTGGACAGTGCAGCGACTGTCGACACCAGGGTGCCCATTGGGTGGGCGTCATAACGGAAACCTTGCATGAATCGGGCAATGTTTTCATGCACGTAGGTGTGGTAGGTGATGTGGTGGTTCCACTCTTCAGACTGATCGTCAGTGGGGAGTTCTCCGTAGAGAAGGAGGTAGCAGACCTCAATAAAGTTTGACTTCTCTGCAAGTTGTTCGATCGGATAGCCGCGGTAGCGGAGAACGCCGTTCGCTCCGTCGATATAGGTGATTTGGCTATCGCAGTTGGCGGTCGACAAGTAGGCGGGGTCGTAAAACCACATTCCTTTGTCGAGCTCGCGAAGAGCTGCCGATGAGATAGTGCCATCCACAATTGGGACTGTGACGCTGTCTCCGCTGCGGTTGTCGGTGATCGTGAAGGACTCTTCTGACACGCGCTTTTCCTTTACTTTCTTACGTCGCAGTTTTCCACTTTGGGGGCCGAGCCCTCGGGTGCGTCGTTGCACTGCTCGACAATTCCCCGCTCCGGACCGTACCTCAACTTGCTGCTGCTCGCCTCTTTGAGTGGATTACATTTTGATGAGGAAGAGGTCGCGTTGCCTATTTACCTTGCTTGAAAACCTGTGGCGAGCGGTATTAGATCCTTCAAAGTGGGGAATTATCGTGCCGTCGGTTTGGCAGTTGTTCGCGTTTTGAGCTGAACAGATCAACGAGGTCAACAAGTTCCCTGCGGGTGTCTTCAGGGTTAATTACGGCGTCTACGAAACCTCGCTCTGCCCCCACGTATGGATTCAGATAGGTCTGTTCGTAATCCTCAACCCAGATCGCAGTGTCTTCTTCTGAGGCACCACGTTGCAGAATTTGAGCGGCCTGAGTGGCGCCCATGACGGCGATTTCGGCAGTTGGCCAAGCTAAGTAGGCATCGTTACCCATTGTTTTAGAGTCCATGACGATGAAGGCCCCGCCGTATGATTTTCGTAGAACCACCGAGATGCGCGGAACTGTTGCTCGCGCGTATGCGAAGGCCATCTGCGCTCCATGACGGATCATGCCTCTCCATTCGAGATCTTTTCCTGGATAGAAACCAGGTGTATCCACGAATGTGATGAGCGGCAGGTTAAACGCGTCACACATTGAGACGAAACGGGCGCCTTTTTGAGAAGCCGGAATATCGAGGGTTCCTGCAATCGCTAGCGGCTGATTCGCGATGACGCCGACGGGTCTGCCACCCATACATGCGAAACCGGTGACGAGGTTTTGAGCCCACCCGCTGCGTAATTCTAAGAAGTCATCGTCGTCTATGACTGAACGAATGACGTCTCGGACGTCGTAGGAGCCGGTGGGAGTATCGGGCAACACATCTCCGGCCTCAGGAGTGGCTCGGTCGACAGGGTCAGATGATGGTTGGAATGGCGGTTCGTCGCCATTGTGGTCGGGCATGAAGCGGAGAATGTCGCCGATAGTCGAGAGAACTTCATCGTTGGGAGCAATGATGCTGGCAGCGCCAGTGTCTCGAAAGTGAACCGAGGCGCCACCTAGTTCTTCGACGTCGATGCGAACACCGGTCATTTGTTGAACAGGAACGGGACCGCTAACGAACGCGTAAGCATCGTCGGCCATGACCACGACATCTGCGAGACCGATGAGTAGCGCCGTCCCTGATACCGCCGGTCCGGTTACTCCGGCCAGAATGGGCACCACACCCGATGCTTTGGCGAGTGCTCGCGCAGCGCGACCCCATCCGTCAAGAGCTGCTACGCCGTAATGGGCGTCAGCTCCTGAAGAGGCCAAGAGAAGGACGATTGGCATTCGCTTTTCGAGTGCCATAAGGGCCGCGGCGGTCATCGTGTCGCCATCTTCAGGTGTAAGTGCCCCTCGATGTTCAGGGTCTTCTGCTTGGATCAACATGACGGCGCGACCGGCCAGGTCATGAATCCCTGCCACTGCGTGTGCGGGGGTTCCTTCGCGTAGTTGCAAGGCGATAGGAGTCGTCACGGTCCCGAGCGTAGGCGCGTTAGGGCGGAGAGTAGCGATGATCAGGATGAACTTACCTAGACGGCTGTAAGTCCTTCGATTGTGGGGGCCACGGTGCGCACCACCTGTCGAAGCACATCGCGTGTCGCGGAAGCCGGCGCGGAGAGCATTCCTCTGCGACGGATCGCCAGACCGACGTGTCGTGGAGGGACTTCTTGTAATGAAAGGACGGTCCATCCGCCGCGACCGATCCACGAAGGGATCGCGGTTACTGGCACGATCGCCGGTGCGTATCCCTGAAAAGCCAACGTGGCAGCAAGTCGAATTCCATCGAGCTCAGCGACAGTTTGTAATTGGATGTTTTCGTTCCGTGCTGCTTCGTCGATCAAGAGACGTAAATTTGAGCCGGGCGGGCTGAGTAGAAGCTTGTGTTTTTTGAGTTCAGCAATGTGAATCGGTCGATCACCTCCGGAGGAGAGTTCGTGTCCCTCTGGGGCTATAACAACGAGCTGTTCTTCGAACATTGGACTGGTGAACAGTTCGTCATGTTGCAAGGGTGTATTGACGACGGCGAGGTCGAGGTCGCCATGTTCAAGTAGTGGAATTAACGCAGTGGTAGTTGAGTCGATCACCGTTGTGACAACGTCAGGGAAATCACGGCTCAACTCGTCGAGTAAGGGTGGCAGTAACCATCGTCCCGTCGTGCCGATTATTCCGATACGGACACGGCCTGTCACTCGCGACGTCATCGACGCGACATCGTCGCGGAGTGCTGTTAGCTCAGTATTGATCCGTCGAGCGCGAGTCAATACCACCTCGCCCTCAGGGGTGAGTTCCCCGGCGCTTCTGTCAACGAGAATTGCTCCGAGGTCATCTTCAAGACGAGCGATGTGTGTTGAGATATTGGATTGGACCGTGTCTAAGGCACGAGCAGCGGCCGAAAAGCGGCCGTGTTCCGCCACGGCGGCTAGAGCATCCAGTTGTTTAAGTTCCATGGATTCAGGGTACTCGGTTTACTCAATCCATCTATAAAATAGATTAAAAGTATCTACAACTTCGGCTTGATGAATGACCAATGGGTAACTAAGTTATTTGATGTCGGGAACATACGACTTCCCCCAAAGTCACTCGACACTGATCGATCGCCTATAGGGTGCCCCCCACCCTTGCGATCAGCCGAGGCGGAGCCCCAATCTGCTGACGGCTTTCGAAACCGGCCCGCCCCCCGGGCCGGTTTCTACTTTTGGCTGTAGCGATAGCGAGAGTGTTCTTTAATTTCTTGTCCTGCGCTACTCAAAACCTTGGACGCGGCAACGACAACTTAGATTGAGGCCCTGATGATGTTCAGGGCAGAACCCGCTCGGAACCATTCGGTTTGTTCTGCGCTATAGGTGTGATCGGTTTTGAATGACCAAGTGCCGCCATCGGGCCGGGTGACTTCAGCAACGACTTGCCGTTCGGGTGCAAGTTCACTCAGGGACCGAATGGCGATACGGTCGTCTTGTTCTATGCGCTCATAATCTTCGGGGTCGGCGAAGGTGAGTGGGAGCATTCCCTGTTTTTTCAGGTTGGTTTCGTGGATACGGGCAAATGATCGTGCAATCGCCACAAGTCCGCCCCGGAACCTTGGCTCCATTGCTGCATGTTCGCGACTTGAGCCTTCGCCCATGTTCTCATCGCCTATGACGACCCACCCTTGGTTCGCCTCGTGATACGAGCGAGCAATTTCGGGGAATGTTTCGGTTTCACCAGTGAGTTGGTTTTTCCCGTGACCCACCTCATAGCCGTCGTATGCGTTAACAGCGCCGAGGTAAAGATTTCCGGAAATGTTTTCTAGATGGCCTCGATATTTCAGCCACGGGCCAGCCATAGAAATGTGATCGGTTGTGAATTTTCCTTGGGCCTTTACCAAAATCGGAAGGCCTTCATAATCGGAGCCGTCCCATGCTGTGAAAGGTTCAAGTACCTGGAGGCGGTCCGAGGTGGGGGACACTTTGACGTCGATGACGGAACCGTCCGGCGGGGGCGCGACAAAAGTGTTCTGGCCGGGGTCAAAACCTTGTGGGGGTAACTCGATTCCTACGGGGACTGATAGTGCGACTCGCTCCCCTTGGTCGTTGGTGAGGGTGTCCGCTAAGGGATCGAAGTCAAGGGTTCCCGCTAGAGCAAGTGCCATCACTGTTTCAGGTGAAGTGACGAAAGCGAGAGTTGCTGGATCACCATCATTTCTTTTGGGGAAGTTGCGGTTATAAGACGTCACGATGACGTTTGGTTCTCCGGGGGTGTGGCCGGTTTCGGCGCTTCTGTCCCATTGCCCGATACAGGGGCCGCACGCGTTCGCGAGGACGGTGGCTCCTAAGGCTTCGAAGTCCGCCAGAAGCCCATCGCGCTCAATTGTTGAGCGAACTTGTTCTGACCCTGGGGTGATCAAGAGTTTTGTCTTCACCGTGAGCCCGTTGGCGGCGGCTTCACGAGCGATACTCGCGGCTCGAGTGATGTCTTCGTAACTAGAGTTGGTGCACGAGCCGATAAGTGCGGCACTAATGCTGGTGGGCCACCCGTTATTGTGCGCTTCCTCGCCCAGGGCTCCAACTTGGCGGGCTAAATCCGGGGTGTGTGGGCCGTTGATATGGGGGCTAAGGGTAGATAGATCGATCTCGATGAGTTGGTCATAAAACGCTACGGGATCATCAAATACTTCTTGATCTGCTCGGAGGTGTTCAGCTACTCGGTTCGCTGCATCAGCGACCTGTTCGCGACCGGTGGACTTGAGGTAACGACCCATAGCTTCGTCGTACCCGAAGAGTGAAGTCGTAGCGCCAATCTCTGCGCCCATGTTGCATATGGTCGCCTTTCCGGTACAACTCAATGACTCGGCCCCTGGACCGAAGTATTCGACGATGGCTCCGGTTCCACCACTCACCGTGAGGATCTCGGCGACCTTCAAGATGATGTCTTTGGGCGCGGTCCACCCCGAGAGTTCGCCGGTCAGCTTGACACCAATTGCCTTAGGCCACCTAACGTTCCAGGCGAGTCCGGTCATCACGTCAACCGCGTCCGCTCCGCCCACGCCCACAGCAATCATTCCCAACCCGCCCGCGTTGGGTGTGTGGCTGTCCGTGCCAATCATCATTCCACCAGGAAACGCGTACTGTTCGAGGACGACTTGGTGGATGATGCCGCTTCCCGGCATCCAGAAACCCGCACCGTATTTGGCGCACACGCTTTCGAGAAAGTTATAGACCTCTTCGTTACTCTCAGTTGCCGTGAGGAGATCAGTTTTGCCGTCGTCTCTAGCTTGGATCAGATGATCACAATGGGTGGTAGTGGGTACCGCGACCTCAGAAAGTCCGGCAGTCATGAATTGAAGCCACGCCATTTGAGCCGTGGCATCTTGCATGGCTACCCGGTCCGGTCGCAGGTCCGCGTAGCTGACACCCCGCTCTAGATTTTGATCAGTTGACGCCAAATGATTGATCAGTACCTTTTCGGTGAGCGTGAGTGGTCGACCCAGTTTCTCTCGCCCCAGAGCAATGCTGGCGTCAAGATTGGCGTAGACGCCTTCGATCAGTTCTATGGGCGTGCTCTCCGCAACCGCCATGGGGGCTCCCTCTGGAATCGTGCCTTGTGGGCGCAGCATTAACAATACTCCCGTGTTGGTATTTCACCACGGGTGGCTCGACTTTAAACGTAGGGCCAGCGACCCCGACTTCCGCCTTGGTCGTCTTCATTTTCAGTTAAAGACCATCGCCGGCGCCACGCTGAGGTGTCGGGGCCTTGGAGCCCAGGACTGTCTTCGGTGTGGGCTCTTTGGCGAGCCGCGAACCAATTACCAGTAGCGGTCTCATCGGCTAACGACTCGACGGCGGCTTGCAACTTTCTCGTGAACCTTCGGTTGTTATCTTCCTCTGCAAATTCGAGGGGCCGCCCGAAATTTACAACGGCCTTGGATCTCTTTGGCCAGTTGTGCCCTTTGCGCAAGATATCGAAAGTTCCTCGTATGTGGACGGGCACCACAGGCACACCGGCTTGTTTGGCCAAGAACGCGGCTCCCGGACGAAACTCTTGGCCCCATCCATCAGGTGAACGGCCTCCTTCGGGGTAAATAACCATGCTCCACCCGCCTCGGAGCAGGGCGACCGCTTTTTCGATGGTGTTCCGATTGATAGAAGTGCGTTCGATAGGAATGGCACCAATGAACAACGCCGAGATAGCTGCAGTGGTTCGGTTGCCGAAGAAATAGTCAGCGGCAGCTCCGACAAAGGCTTTGTGGCGCCATGGAGCTGGTATCGAGGTCAACATGACCAATGTGTCGGCATGACTCTGATGATTTGACGCGAAAATTGCGGGACCGTCGAGATCATGTAGACGGTCTAGCCCCCTGATCGTCGGACTTGCGTAGTACTGAATTACCGCTTTTCCGAGTGTTGAGAGCGCTATTCGTCGAGTAACCCTGGACGCGTATCTGCGGGCCCAGTCAGTCTCGTAGTTCGCGCCCGTGTTGGCTGGTAGTGGTATCTGTCCGTCCGGTGTTTCCGCTGATTTAAGGGGAAATTCGACCTTACGTACGACGCGCGATAGCGAGGCTTTTGCGCGTCGGTCAGTCAGATGACTGATAGCGGGTCGGCGGTTTGGATCTGCCATGGTTGACTCGCGTTACACGACGTCGGCCATGAGGACCGGTGGATTGTGGACGTGAGTTAGGGTCGGATCGCGGCCGACTACATCGGTTGCCATCTCAAGAGCGTCGCGCATAGTGGTGGCCGAGCGAAAGCCCATGCGTTTAACAGCGCGTTGATCGCCTCCCACAATGATCACCTGCCCGACGTGTTCAAGAGCATGAGAGCACCAGTACCACATGTAGAAGGGATGTACGCCGTGGTAGGCGTACGACGTGCGATACAGGTGACGGTACCACTCGTCTTCGGCATAACGTTTTTCGTATTTTTGTTCGATTTTCTCGGGATCGGTGCTATCGGCGAGCACCTCTTCAAAGAAATCGATGTAGCTCGGGTGATGAACAGGATGAAACTCCCAAGGTGTGGGGTGGCTCATAATGACCACTCCGCCTTCGCGCACCAAGGGCTTGCCCTTGTACAAGTTGAAGAAGTAACCCAAACCTAGACAAGCAACAAGAATCGGGTTCATTATCGAATTCACGTTGTAAGGCCCGAGGTAAGGCAGGCCCATGGAAAGAATGTCGGTCTGGCCCTCTACACGGACTAGGTGTTGTTTGTAAACGTTTGCAGTGGTTACTTCATGCACTGCTTCGACCTCACCGGCTTGAATCGAAGTCAGGCCGAATGGTGAGCGAATGCCTTGGAAGATAGATCGCGCTGAGCGTCGAGGAATTTTGTCCAAAACTTTCTTTGTGCCGAGAAGCATGACTCGGTCTTTGCTTGTCATTTCCCACTCACGTTTTTGAAGGAAATTCCAAGGGGAAGGAAAGGTGTCGTTGTTTAAGGTTGTCTCGATTTGAAAAATTTTGACGCCTGCGTCTCGGATTAATCGCCCTTGGCGCCAGTTTTTTGTGTGAAGTTCACTTTTCTCTTGATCCATGAAGGACTTCGAACGACGCATGGTGTGAACGTTGTGATGATGACGTAGCGCTGCGTAACCCGACAATCCAGTAGCGACGCTCTTGTGGCCGCCGTCCATCGAGACGAGGTTGATGTTGACGTAGACAATCAAATCGGATTCAACAGCGCGCTTTGAGATGACGACTTCCTCGCCATGATCGGTTTCGCCCAAATGGGTTAAGCCTTCTGGGTCTTCAGCATCAAAATTGTAGAGCTGCCCAGTGGGAGCAAAAGCGTCGTATACCCGGTCGCCGACAGCGTGTCGCAACTCGGCTTCAGTCATTCTGCGGTGGAGTGCAAGTGCCGCAATCAGATGAACATCGTCAACGCCACAAGCCGCAGCGACATCAAGTACCTGTTCGATAATGCGACCGCGAATGTCAGGGGCTTGCATCTGGGGGAGTGGCAAAGAAATGTCATCGAAAGCAATGGTCAATTTCATGCCGGGTGTAAGGAGCGCTTCTAGTGGAGGCGAATCGCCCAATGGATTAGCGAGGGCATGTCGAATAGCGCCGTCGACGTCTTCGATTGGTTCGATTGGTTCGTTGGGGTACACCACTCGACTCCCAGTGGGTAGCTTCTCGAATCGGAAGCCTTCACCGTGATGGAAGACAATCGGAGGAGTGGTCTTGTCCACATCAAGTACGAGACCGCGTCGGGCCGTCATCAGTGAACTCCTTGGGGCGTGCGTTTGGGGCTTGGGCGTGAGCCCATTGGCAACACCGGTTTGGGAGCGCCAGCGGTTTTGGGCCAGTTTTCAGTTAGCCAGCCGCGTTTATCCGCAATTGTTACGAGTCGAGTCTCGGGATTCACTGCGACGGGATAGCCAACAGCCTCAAGCATCGGAAGATCAGATGCGGAGTCCGCATAGGCCACTCCTTGGGCAGGATCAAGGCCGTTCTGGTTGGCCCAATCCACCATGAGCTGTGCGCGTACTTCCCCTGTAGGGGGCACATCGAGCATTTCACCGGTGAGTTTGCCGGCTTTTCGGTCAATGGTTGCGGCGATTATGTGATCGAAAAGGGGACGAAGGGGCTCCACGGCGACGTCTAAGGCGCCGGTGATTAAGACTGTCTGATGGCCTGCTGCTCGGTGGGCACGAACTCGTCTTAGCCCAGCTGGGAAAGACTTGATCAAGATAAGTTCGCTGAGCATTTCGGCGGCGTCGGCTTCTAACTGGTCGACTGGGGCACCCTTATAGCGCTGATAGAAATAGCGAAGGAAGTCGGTTCGATCGCGTTTATCTCGCCGCCATAGTCCAGGAGTCTCGCTCAGGGTTCGGAGAGTGAACTCGATCCGTTTTCTTGTGCCCAGATGTCGAGTGGCGAGCCACGCGTAACTTTCGACGACGTTGCTCGCGATCAAGGTATTTTCTAGATCAAACGCAGCGAAGTGCCGATCGGTATCGAGAACCGCATTGCGGAGTCGTTCGGAGCGGGTCGGCCCCGTGCGTTTTTCGGGGGAGGTCTTGACTCGTGCTTGTACGACCACTGTGGGTAGGTGTACCTCGGTGATGTAGTGATACCAATCGATGGCGCTTGGGTCAAAGGCAAAGTCGCGTTGGTCTTCTATCGATAATGAGTTCCAAAGCGCCAGAGTGCGCTCGATCCCATAAAGCGCTTCACACTTGCCATACGCGCCGTAGATCTCAACGTAGCCTTTGATCTGATCAAGGTTGCGCCGCCGCTCAGCGAACTTGCTCGTAAAACTATTTTCGCCTCTGATCGGAAGCCTGTTGATGACCTTGGCCGCGAGGTCGAAGGCTTTTACTACCCGTTGAAGCTGTTCCTCAAGACCGCTGGAACCCGCGTACTTCCATTCAGTGCTTGCCGTGGGATGCCCATTCGCGTCATAGACGGGATGCTCTCGGAACCACTCCATAGTCGTGTCAAGGAACTTTTTGTATTGAAGTGGGTTGGTTGAGCCAGATGCAATTTGGAAAACCTCAGGGTTATCTTCAGGGCCTTTTGCGGCTACGGCGATTATGGCGGCCGCGACCATATCGACGGGGATTACATCAATAATTCCTTCGGGGTAACCAGGGAAAGTACTGAGTTCTCCCTTTGCAAAAGACACGATGAGCGGTTCGGCCATCCGAAAGCCGCGGATCCATCCCGGAGATGGTTCAGTCCACGCGGATTCGATGATGGAAGGGCGAACAACGCTCACCGGTATGTCACCGTGAAGTTCAACGAGTGCCGTTTCGCCCAAGGCCTTTGAGTACGTGTAGACGTCGGGCCAGCCAAGCGAGATAGCGCGGCTTCTCCCTGCCTCAACCATTTCGTCGTTGACCCACGCCTCCCGCAGTTGCTCTGTTTTCGCTGCGAGCATAGGTACACCAGCAGCACCCAACTCTTCCCTGGCGCCCGCACGAAAAGCGGTGAGTCGTTCGGGGATTCGACTTCGTGCGTCAAGATCCGCTCGAGTTCGTCGAGCGGCCTCAACCTCTGCTCGCCAATCAACATCGACTTGAAATGGTGTGCCGGCCAGAAATTCTTCGTTCGCTGCACCCCGTCGATTTCCGGCGACGTAGCAAGTTGATACTGAAATCATGTGCGGCGTTACGGATTCTTGTTTGAGAAGGTTCAGTATCCGATTAGGCCCAAGCAGATTGATTTCGATTGAGCTGTCAAGGGGGCTGTCAAAGCTGACTGTTGCAGCAGAGTGGATGATCACATCACATGACGTGAAGAGTTGGTGCCCTGCATGATCGAGGCCGAGGCCTTCGCTCGTGACGTCACCCTCGACTACTGAGACACGTTGTTGGCAAATTTCGTCGAAATCGTCACCCCACTGCGAGCGGAGCGTGTCGAAGGCGTCGTTGCGGAAAATTTCCCTTTGAACGCGCCGCTCAGCGCTGTTTCGGCGGCCGGGCCGAACGAGCAAAACCAGTTCGCAATTAGGCACGGATCGCAAGAGGCGCTCCACTAAAGCCGTGCCAAGGAACCCTGTGCTCCCCGTCACCGCTATCCGCTTGCCCGAGAGAGACTTGCTGATCACAGGTACAGTTCTAGCAGATAACTTACCAAATGGTAAGTCTATGTCTTGTTTCGTTCTAGAATGGTCATGTGCCCGCACAAACCCGCGACCGCATCTTGGACACATCGTTGGCCGCTTTTGGATTGCGGGGATATGACTCAACGTCGCTTGACGAGCTGGCCAGTGACCTTGGAATCACGAAGCAGGCGATCCTCTATCACTTCTCATCTAAAGAACATCTGCTGAACGCAACGATTGAACTAGCGGTCAAAGAACTCGGTTCTGCATTGGGGGGAGCCTCTAAGTCACAGTCGCGAGGTTTTCAACGAATCGAAGACCTGGTGCGGGCGACCTTTTCATTAGCGGCGCGCCGACCCGAAGTGCTTGGACTCGTCAGGTTGGTTTCTAGACAGGGTGGCGCTGCTTCTGGGGAATTGGCATCGGCGATGAGCGTCATGTTGGGCGAGGCAGTGCGCTTCGTTGAAGCGGAAATGGCTGCCGGTCGTTTCCGACGTCTGGAGCCACGCATGCTGTTGCTAGCGGTCTATTCGGCTGTCATCGGCGTAGCTACCGAACCTGAAGTGATGCGTGCCTTAGGTCTTGAACCAGATCTCCGTTCGCTCGTGAAAGCCCGCCGAGAAACCATCGAATTCCTTCGTGCCGCGCTAATAGCTGATTAGAGACGCTTAAGTCGCTAGGTCTGCGAACAAGCGCGGACACGGAGCCACCGCTCTCCCTCCACAGGAAACACCAAACTGCATGTAGAGGCTGTCGACGGGGGCGAACTTGGATAGGTCCTTACAGGCTCGAGCGTCGCGACCACCGCACAGCTCCCACAGGTGGTCAAGTAACTGGTCTTGACCAGGGGGAGTTTGATCTGGTGCCAAGGAGCTAAGCGTCGGTGGTTCGCCGTCGTCGTCAAGAATCAGAGTGCAATAGGTGGTGCCTCGAGCTCCGCAGCTGATTCCGAACTGGGCATAAAGTGACTGACTCGGCGCTATTAGACGCAACTCGCCACAGGCGAGAGCGCTGCCCTCGGCGCATCTGACCCACCATCGGTCAAGAACCTCGTCTTGTCCTGGTGGGGGAGTGAGCGAGGTGAGAGCGCCCTCCGGTTGTTCTATTCCGAGTAGCAAAGAACAGTCGATGTTTGCTCGTCCACCGCAACTGAATGCGAACTGCTCGTAGGTGCTGTCTCGAGGCGCTGAGTAAAACAAATCATCACACGAAATGGGATCGCCGGCGCCACATTCCAACCAAAGGGCATCGAGCAACGCGTCCTCGCCCGGTGCACGGTCAGTGGGTGAAAAAATCTTTGGCGAAGCCAAAAGGTGATCCGACACCTGAGGCTGGTCATCGGATACCAAAAGCTCTTGAGCGGACCCAGCAGGGTCCAACTGACACAACTCGATGGCCATATCGACTGCGATTTCTTCCTCAGGATCGAGTTCCACAGCCAAATCGGCCAGGTCGAGTCCCCATCCCTTCAAAAGACGATCTTGCACACAACGCTCTTCTGACGGATTCAGATCTCTAGTGACCTGCCCCATTCCGTCGTCCGACATCGAGCGATACGAACACGAAACCCCGAACAGCAGCACGATCAAGAGCGCGAGGCGGCGTTTCACTAAGCCAACTTGTGAGCTATTGCCCCGACATCGCGCAAGGCGGAGCCGTCAGCTCCATCAGTACGAAAGCCTTGGACCGGGTTCTCGGTGGCCTCTTGCAGCATTTCCGTTAGGAGTCGCGCAAAAGGTATTCCCTCTTGATTCCAAAAATACCAACTCAACGACCCTGGGATTGTATTGATCTCGTTCACCCACAGTCCGTCAGGATTCCATAAGAAATCGATGCGAGCTACCGATCGCACCATCGCTAACTCGATTACCTGGGAAGCGAGCGTTCGTAACTGGCCTTCTACGTGGGCCGGTAACTCCGCGGGTAATTCCCGCGGTGCACTTGCCATTCCTTCAGGGCCCCTGAGGTATTTGTCGGCGTAGCTGTATATGCCCGTATCTGCCGGACGCAGAGGACGCTCGATGGCACTCAGATTGACCTCAGGGTAAGTCCGAACAGAGATATTCAGATCGACCGCATCAGTCAAATATCGTTGGATGACCGCACCTTCGCGTAGTAACGGTTGGGTTAGGACCAAAGCGTTTGCTGTTTCTAAATTTTCTACGATTTCGATGCCAATAGAAGAACCACCAAAACGTGGCTTAACGATAAATGGTCCAACCTCGTTAAGCAGCAGGTCGTCGGTTACAAGATGAAGCGGCAAACTGGACAAACCAGCTGCCTCCATCACGCCAGAAAAAGCCAATTTGTCCATGCCTAGAGCGGCGCCAGATTGGCTCGGGCCGGTGTAACGAAGGCCGGCAAGATCAAACATTGCCTGCAGGCTTCCGTCTTCTCCAGGTCCGCCGTGGCAGCAGACGACCACGGCGCTAATTTCGAGTTGACTTTGCTTTCCCCGCTTAGCTACCCGGTAGAACCCGCCGGTTTCTCCAAGCTGAAGAACGACGGGATCCGCTGACCGAGGGAGTCCATCCGCAAATTCGCTTGGTTCCACAGTTGAAGGAACCTCGAACCAGTTGCCGGTTTTTGACCAATACAGAGCGAGCACGTCGTTGCCAGCTTCAGATAAGGCGCGGACCGCTTGCAATCCGGTGAGGATCGAAATGTCGTGTTCTGGAGATGGCCCGCCGAAGCAGACTGCTGGACGATTCATGATCTGTCATGAAACCGTAGATGCCCCTCGACGGGATGTCACCTCACCTCCGCCCAACACCTTCCTCAGGGTCACGCGTAGTGATCAGGCAAATCATTCTCATAGAGAACCGCGTCTCCGGTTGTGAGATGTTGCCGAACCCATTTCACTGCGTCTTCACGACGCGAAACGAAATGAACCCGAGCGTTACCATCTCGGGAACCCGAAATGAGGGCGGATTTGTTAGTCCGCCCCACGATCACTAAGTCATCAGCAACCAAACTCGCATCAACTCCGAAGCGCCGGTTTTCTGCTACTTGGCGATGCCCAAGCTCGACCATGCCAGGTGTGACTACTGCCTTTCGGTGCGCGTCAAGTTCGCTCAAGGTCTCCAACGCCGCGGCCGCACCATCCGGATTGCTGTTGTAGGTATCGTCGATCACCGTCACACCAGATTGACTTACGAGGACTTGCCGACGATGTTCGATGGTGGGGAGATTGGCGAGACGTTGAGCAATCATTGCATCAGGTATTCCCAGAGTCGCGGCGACGGCCACAGCGCATGCGACGTTTGTTGGGGCCGCGTCAACTACTAATCCAGCGAGAATTTGGCGACCCGACACGATGACCTCCAACCCTTGATTGTCTTTGAGGACGACAATGTCAGCAGTTCGATCATTTGACGAACATCGCAAAACATCTATACCTGAAACCTGAAGTCGGTCCGCTTCGCTGGCCAGTCCATACGCATCGATATTCACAATTGCTGTTCGGCTGGTTGAGAAGATTTCGCTTTTCGCTTCAACGATCGTGTCGAGATCACCGAAGCGTTCAAGATGGACTGGCCCTATTGACGCCAGTACCGAGATTGACGGCCTAATCCAACTCACTAAATCGGCGATTTCCCCGCGGCCGTAAGTGCCCATTTCGGCGATGAACACCTCAGTGCCCTGAGCAAGATGTTCGTTAACTGATCTAGAAAGGCCCGGGCTGTTGTTGAAACTCGCAGGACTCGCTACGACGCTGAAGGTGCCTGATATCAAGTGCTTGATGTAGCCCTTGATAGTGGTTTTACCGTAAGAACCCGTCACGGCGATCCGTATGGGATCAATGCGGCTCAAGGCGTGAGTCGCCTGTACTACGTAGCGACGTGCAAGCCTGCCCTCGACAGGTTTCAACATGGCTAGAACCCCGTCGATCAGGACGGGTGCCATCAAAGCGACCGTGGCGCAGCCCACCGGTC
>Ga0206680_10000024_pt1 | contig 58279 bp, 54 predicted proteins | sample M115012015metaG_FD_160124 | JGI IMG/M metagenome (GOLD analysis project Ga0206680, IMG submission 160124) | Ammonia-oxidizing marine archaeal communities from Monterey Bay, California, United States - M1 150m 12015 | ecosystem: Environmental > Aquatic > Marine > Intertidal zone | place: USA...
CGCAGCCGCAAGGGATCCCCCTTCGACGTTTCGCAGGTCCTAGACGATGCCTTGGGAGGTGGGAACTGATGGTAGTCAAGAGCGCCACTAAGAAGAAACTCATGGATCTCGGTGTGGCCGAGGAGTACTCACACAAACTCGCTGATGACCGCAAGTGGGACGATGTGAAAATACTGACATCCGGTCAGATAGCCCAAATCTGCGGTATTGATTCCGGTACTTCCCAGGAGATATTCAAAGTGATGGAGGCGTCCGCCAAACCATCTCGTGCAAGTGCATCCACTGAGAAGACTATCGTGAGGAGAAAGGCGGCCAGACGACGCAAGAAGAAGACTCTCCCGCTTCAGGAATACGACGATGAAACCAAGTTTAAGCAAATCCTCCGCGACATCGACACGGACGATACGATATACCAACTACTTCGAGATACCTCAATCAAGATGAATCTCTCCATGACTCCTCGTATTCTAGGCGATTTAGCCGAGGGGATTCGCTCTAGGGGCATTGACAATCTGACTCCCGCTAAAGCCAAGAAAGTGCTGAATTCTTCGGAGAGTTTCTTGGCCACAGCTAGGGCAGATCCACACGAGGCTGTCGGCATCACCACCGCCCAATCAATCGGCGAGCCAGGTACTCAGATGACTATGAGAACCTTCCACTATGCAGGTGTTGCAACCGTCAACGTGACCCAAGGCCTCCCCAGAATCATCGAGATAGTGGACGCCCGGAAGGTTCCGAAGACCCCCACGATGCTGATTTATCTCGAAGAAACCGACTCCAAAGGAAAACCTCTCAACACCAATGAGAAGGCTGCTCGCAAAATCGCCGCTGCACTGGAGACAACCACTACACCAGATATCGCTAGAATCAATGTCGAAGTCACCCAACGACACATCAGTCTTCAACTCAGTAATCCCAATATGCGAATCAAGGCCATGACTGGTGCTGAAGTCAGGGATAAACTGTCAAGGGCGTTGCGGCTGTTCATCCAGGCAGATGACGATGTCCGCCCAAAGGTTCTCACAATAATTCCAGGTGTAACTAAGGAAGAAGATTTAGAGACACTGGCATCAGACCCTGCGACCTACACTGCGCTCCTCCAACTTGAGGAGAAGATCAAGAAACTTAGGCTCAAAGGTCTGGCCGACATCACCCGCGCTAACGTCCAAGGTCCGAGCAGAGATACCGGCGAGTACTACATCTCGACTATTGGATCGAATTTGTCTAAGGTCAGTCAGTACGCTGGAGTAGATAGGGCTAGGACCTACACTAACAATATCGAAGAGATCAATCAGTACCTCGGTGTCGAAGCCGCGAGGCAGGCGATTATCAATGAGATGTACGATACTCTCGAGGGAGCCGGTCTCGAGGTTGACATACGTCACTTACTGACGGTAGCTGACGTGATGTCCAGTGAGGGCACAGTTCGCGCCATAGGTAGGCACGGAGTCAGCGGCACCAAGCACAGTATCCTAGCACGCGCGGCCTTCGAGGTCACTGTTACACACCTACTGCAGGCTGGAGTGATAGGCGAGAGGGACGAGCTCACTGGAGTCTCTGAGAATATCATCGTGGGACAGCCGGTCGCACTGGGAACCGGGAGTGTTGACCTGTACTACATCCCAGAGAGCGTTTGAAAGAGGATTGATTATGGATCTGGCTAGGCAACTCAAGCAGAGTATGAGCACAGGCAGCATCCTGTTCGGACAGAGGCAGACTATGAGCGCTTGCTCTAAGGGAGATGCTAGGCTAGTTATCGTGGCTGCCAACTGCCCGATTAATTACATCTCCGAACTGACCGATGGTCACCCTGATGTGCCTATCCATCAGGTCCAGATGGTTAACAGCCAGTTGGGGGCAGCTTGCGCCAAGCCGTTCCCAGTCAGTGCTCTTTGTGTCACCGACCCCGGAGAGAGCGAATTACTCTCACTGTCGCCTAACGTCTGACTGTCATACACCTCGGGACTAATGCCCGTGCGACTATCCCTTCAGGCGTTTGCTTCAAGTTAACGGCGCCACCGCTGGTCGCGTGGACGAGGCGGTGCGTGACCTACTGGCCTTGCGAGCCGTCAAACTCCGTTCGGCTGAAGATGCCCCGAAGATCCACGGCTTCAGGTGTATGGGCGTGGCTGAGAGGGTGCCCGAACTGGGAGAGGCTCCGGGTTCGATGGTCCACGTTTGGCATGTGCCTGTAGATATCCTGTCCTTATCATCAACAGAGATGGAGAGGTGGAGCGTTGATGCCCCCGGAGGGAAGCACTGGATTCTCAGCGAACGGCCGTTTGATGAGGCAATCCTCGATTCATTGAAATCTATCGATGTGGTGATTTGGGGCCCGGAACGGATGGCTAGGTGGATTGGAGAGGCGGTTCTGACAGGTGAGTTAGTCGCCCATTCACCTACTTTGCAGGACCAGTCGCAGATTGAGCACGACAAGGTCCTGATTGCTGAACCAATATCCCCCCTCGTCGCACTCAGACCTCTAGTAGAACTAGACTCGTGGCTAATGCAGCGAGGCTGGGAGGACGCCAGTACATCACCCGTTCTGCTGTCGGCTAAACTCTGGGTCGTCGACGGCTGTCTAAAAGGTCCTGAGGGCGATACGGAACCTTGTGTTTGGAGTGTAGTTGAGGATCCTTGGTCAGGAAACCTGTCTTTTCACGAACCCGAGGAGGAACTACCTCACCCTCCGAAACTGAGGTTGATTGAGCCCCCAGAGGGGAGTTGGACCAATATGAGAGGGATGCCTACTGAATTGCTAAAACTGCTGGATCAACGCAAGCAAGGCGAACCCAATTCAGATGAGGGGCCGGTGAGCAGCATCATGCTGGAGTGGTGGCGACTGGATCCCGATTCGACTAGTCTCAGTGAGGGATTGTTGGCTATTCCTGGATGGGTCATTCATGCTGAGGGATTGGAGCCGCAGGCCCTTCATGGTAGGAATGGAAGACTCTACGAGATTGAATGATTAGTTGCGCCGAAGCGCCATCAGCTCGTCTGTCGACAAAGTATCTCCTGACATCAGTCTCGACATTAGATCGGTAAGTTCCAACTTCTCCTCTCCGTCGGAATCCTCTTCCTTCTTCTCTCTCAATTCCATGGCCTTCATCATATCCTGGATTGAGTGGATGCATCGTAGTGATACGATGTATTGGCCGTGTAACAAGTCTGCTTCGCGCTTGGACCTAGTTAATCCGGTATGGGCTGTGTTGGCCTTATCTCTCAAACGATCTACTTCATCTGACAGTTCTACCATCAGGTCGTGAGCTTCCTGTGCTTTCATGACGGCCTTCTCTACCGATTTGTGAGCATCCTCCTGTAGCCGCTCTGCACTCCTGACGGAGTCTTTGAAATCTCGTAAGTCTCCCTTCTCCTGATTCTTAGACGCTTCTTTCAGGGCCTCGGACATTTGCTTCATCTTCTTGTGATATTCCCGTTCCTTCTTTCCTAGAAACCGCCCGATATTGTAATGATGCTCCAGTTTTTCCATGTCCGCCCTGATTCTTCCAGCAGAGGGGCCGCGTTTGACTCGATTCTTCTGTTCCTCGAGATTCTCCCGCTGCTCATCCAGCTTGCCTCGCAATACCTCTCTGACCTCTTTGAGACGCACCGAGAGTTCTGCCCGGGTGCCCTTGAGATTCTTGACCCGCTGGTTTGCCTCGTCCCTGATTGCTTTTTGAATCTGGACCTCGTTGATTAGTTCCTTCACCTGACGGTTGATTTCATTCCTATTGTCAAGAAATTCTCTTACTTTGGCATTCCATTCGTCTCTGGTGTCGCGATGGCTGGATGATTTACTCCCTAGGGAGTCGCGCAGGGGCTGTAGAACCTCTCTGACCTCGTCGAATTCCATAATCATCTCAAGGCCCCCTTGTTTCCGAACTTGATACATCATTTAGGGCTGGCGGAAGTGAATCCGATGTCATCCATCACCATCTCTGCGAGCAGCCATTGTACCTTTCCTCGAGCCTCCTCGAGTGACGCCTAGTTTCATCCCTCTCTTCTTCTTGCCCTGCTTGACCTTCGGCTTGGGTCGATCGTCAGTCGACTCAGTTCCTGTTATCTCAGACAAACCTCCGGAATTCAATAGGACCTCAAGTTCGCTGGCATCCAGTGAACCGCCGCTCTGGGCCCGATCCTTCACGTCGGACAGACGAATTGCCCTGCCGCCCCTGAGAGTTATCTTCTGGTAGGCCTTGATTCTGCCTAGCCCACTCCGTATCCCCTTTCTCTCCGAACTGAGTTCATCAAGCCTCTTGTCGATTTTGTCAATACGACGACTAGTCTTTCGGATGTCTGAGCGAGAAATGTTGTCCGAGTTCAGTTCCGTCTCGTCCAGAGCACCGTCTACCTTCTCCTGCCTACTCTTCCTCGTCTCATCCAACTTTGCCGTCACTTCTCTCATCTTTTTGACGTGTCCAACGTACTCGCTGTGAGCTTTCTCCGACTCACTTTTCTTGACTATAGCAGCCTGGAGCTCAAAGAAGCGTCCGAACGAATCCAGCTCTCTAGCTAGAGTCGGCACGGCAGTGAGGTCATTGTCGATGGTAACCAAGCGACGATGAGTCTCGCCAAGCCATTCGGCGAGTACGTCTGTGGGTGGAGGGATGCAGGTGTTTACAGAATCCCTCTTCAGGCGCGCCTCTTCAGCCGACTTCCTGACAGAGTGGAATTCTTTCAGCAAACCCTTCCGGGCGCCATCAGCCGATTTCATCTCACCGACTGCGGACCTCAGTGAGCGCACTAGGTCAACCATGTCTCGCCGCTCTCCCCTAAGTTCTCGGTGCTGCCTTTCAACAGAACGCAAATCGCGCTCAAGGTCACCACGCATTTCCTTGATGTCACTGTGGTCCATTTCCTCAAGGTCATCGAAGGACTCGATCTGCGCATCCGAACTCATTTCTATTCACCTTCTGGGCCGGCTCTGCCCTTCTTCGATTTGGAACTACGAGCGAAGGAGGATCTTCCTCCTTTGGAGACGCGGATATTGGCTGCCATGAGATCAGGGAATCCCCCTCCAAGTTCTCTAAAACCGTCTTTCAGACGTCTTTCCCAATGAGCGATAGCGTAGTCAGACTGAGCGAGAAGTTCCTTGGCTCTGTCCAACTGCCTTCTGATTTCTCTAAGTTCAGCGGTTAGGGCCACTTTCTTCTCATACATCGGCTGGGCTTTCTCGACAACTTCAATCATTTTCCGATGGGCATTGTCAGCCTTTCGGTAGAGCGTATTCATCTTAGTTCTGGAGTCTATGAAGGTCGCCATCTCAGGATTGGATTCGCGCCTTGACTTCAGCCAACGATCATTCTCCTCAAGCAACTTCTTCCGGCGATCGAGCAATTTCTTTTCCGCTCTGTGGTCCAGCGCCGAGGTCTGGATATTATTTTCGATTTGCTCGAGCTCATCCAGAAGTTTCTCTTTCTTCCAGTGAGGGTCCAGATTGACCATCTTACCACTTTCAGCGAGGCCGTCTCTAGCTACTCTCACCGCACCCAGTGTCGTTCCCGCCTCTTTTTGCGCCCGATTGCGCTTCTTCTTCAACTCCGACACCTTGTCGTTGGTAGACCTGTGAGAGGCCACAATCCTCTCCACTTGAGGCTCTAGCGACTCTTCCCCCGCTTCGAGGGTGCGAATGACGTTCGGCAACTCCTCTTTCAGCACCTGTCTCCTCAACAGGAGTGCCTGAGCAAGTTCCTCAGGAGTCACTGCAAGCAGGGCCTCAGAGTCCATAGGTTCGGGGCACAGGAGAACCTGCATTAAAGGTCACTATGTGACCTTGCACAGGGGTTTGATTCATACCGCCGGTTGTGCCGAGAACTTGCAATGGGCTTTGCCTCTGTGGCTTCGGGGCTGCGGAAAACTGCCGTGTTGACCTTTATTCTTATTCTGATGTCCGTTCCAGCTTCCGGCGAGGGCGAGAAGATGTTCTATCCTGCTGGTTCATCTGACATAGCAGTCACTGGAGAACCAGTGCACGTTGGTGACGAGCTTACGGCCTCTATACTTGTCAATAATCAGGGTTCGTACACTGGCTCAGTGAGGCTAGTGCTCTCCGATTCGACCGGGAACAATCTGTCTGTTGGAGAGGAGACTCCAATCAGTCCTGGATCCAGTCGTGAGGTCTTGGCCCCACTGATTCCAGCCTCAGCCGGGGCACTGGAGTTAAATTGGAAAGTCACAAGCGATGACGGAGGAGTTTCTTCGGAATTGAGCGGATTGTTTGAGGTGCAGGTGTACGAATCTCAGGCGCTGGGGCTGAGATTCGACGCAGTGAAATGGACTCTTTCGGATGGCTTGGAATGCGATTTATCCGCATCCCTCTCTGATGGGAAGAAACGCGATGTAAATATCTCAGTATCTCTGGTCAATCAAGGTGTCGAAGAAGAGGTGCAGAGGTTCGAAATCACCCTAAATCCGGGACTCAGGGCACTGTCTCTGGATTTGGGCCAACCTGAAGCCGATTACATTTCAGTGACACTGGAATCAAATGACTGGACATCTTCCAACTCAGCGACAAACCTGACCTGGCAGACTAGTGTCAATCCACCTTCCACCTCGCCCTCTGTCTCAATCGGAGTGCACGAACCTGAAAGGCCCGGGACGGGTGATTTCGTCAATTTGCCATACTGGCTCAACAATTCAGGTAGCGCGGCAACGCTCCCAAGCATACTGAAGGTTGTGAGCACGTCCGACGGAATGGTATTGGCGCAGATTACCATCTCTTCGATATCTGAGGGAGGGTCGTCCTCAGGAGTACTGAGCATAGGACCATGGCCGGACGCACCGATGGTCGAAGCCGAGGTGGTGTGGGCGATGGACGGTTCTTCGACCACCGTCCCGCTAACGGTATTCTCACAATCCGAGAATGGGGGCGGCTGGGAGTTACCTTTCGATGCAATGGCAGCCGTGTACGGTGCTGTGTTGGGCCTTGCCGTAGTTCTCGTAGGGCTGATTGTATGGCGAGCAGTGTCCGAGAAGACACCGAGCACGGAAAAAGACTCGAAGATTCTGAGGGAGTCGCGAATTGCTCGTAGGCTAGAGCGAACACCTCCTAAGAAGGAGGTCAGATGTCCTAGTTGCGAGCAGCGGTTGAGTATCCCGATGGAACACATTGGTTCTGTCAGGTGTCCGGCTTGCACGACTCAATTCTCTTCCGCTCCAATCGAGAATGATTCGGATTCAGGAGAATCGAGGCAGGAGCCGCAAGAAATCCTCAATGAAGACGCCACTACGGCCAACGAACCTGTGGCTAGGTCACATGAGGAGATACTGTCTTGCCCACATTGTGATCAGCAACTGAAAGTCCCCATCGAGCGCAGACCCGTCCGCTCAAGATGCCCGGCCTGCAGAACTGAGTTCATGGCCGAGGTCGGTGAGTCAGATGACTGACCTGAGCGAATTCGAGGAGATGTATCTGAAACGCCTGTTCGAAGCGCACGTGGATAATCCTAGCGCTATTGTCAAGACCACCCAACTCGCTGAGATGATGAATGTCAGTCCGGCCTCGACCACAGAGATGATTCAACGACTATCCGGTCGAAATCTGGTCACTCACATCCCCTACAAAGGCTGTAGACTGACGCCGGATGGATTCCAGCAAGCGGCGATGATTAAGCGGCGCGAGGGACTCCTCGAAATCCTGTTAACCGAGATTATTGGATTCGAAGGCGATGTCCTCGAGGCGGCCTGTAAGATTGAGCATGCTATAGATAAGGAACTCGAAATGGCACTCGACAAGATGCTAGGTTATCCTGAGAGAACACCGAGTGGAAAACGTATCCCAATCATAGAGCGGCAGTTGGAGCCTATTAGGTCGGGACTGCTCCTCCCTCTCTCAGCCCTGCCGATAGGATCTACTGCCACCATCGAGATGATGGCGTTGAGGCCGACCGACGTCCGAACTCTCGAAGTTACCGGGATAGGGATAGGAGCCAAGGTCAGTTCGACCGACGACGGCATTTCCTGCAACGGCTCTATTGTCGAGATGTCGAGAAATATATCTCTACGTATCCTTGCTAGGACTGACGAGGTGCTGTGATGGAAGACGTCCGAACAGATGATCTCGAGGTATTGGCCGACTCCTTGGAGGATGTCGTCCCTCCGGCCCCTGAGATGCCTCCTCAATCGATATCCGAGCCGCAGCGTAATCCTGGGGATGTGGACGGAATCAAGAGGCTAAAGGCGCAGGAGGAACTCCTGCTCAGAGCAGACAGACTTCTCATCAGTGGCGGAGCAAGACTCGTCCTGTTTCTTCCGCTGATGGTGATAGCCCTCTATGGGCTGGCTCAAACCTTCACCACATCGAACCCGCAATGGTGGGCCGATCACATTGAAGTTGCTGTCGGCCGGCTGAGTATGTCGACAGGAATCTATGGATTGTCTCTGCTGATGTTGGTAGCCGACACCGCCCTTCTGCTGATACTGCTGAGGCTGATGGTGCTCACGAGGACAATTTTCAGACTCGAGGCGAAGGAGCTGACCACAATCGGTCTGACTTTCAATAGCGCTCATGGTTACGCCGAGATGAGGGCCACCATAGACGGCGCAATCAGGCAATTGGGAGTCACCATAATATTGATGGCCATGGCTGCCGTTCTACTAGCAGCAAGCTTGTGGCTTCCTGAGGAAGTCGTCGCCACGCCAATATTGGTGGCCTTCTCGACAGGGGCTCTGTTGTCAGGCCACGGCGTGCATATGGTCTCGGACCGTCCACGTTTCAACACAAGTGAGCCATGGGGTATGCTGGAGGCATTCTCTCCGCCAATCCACCCGGCCCTACTCAGTCGCCCCTTCGCCGATGTAATCAGGGCACACATCGATCCTCTGCTCGCAGTCAGAATATCCCAGTACCTAGGATCACTAGATTCCAAGATACACGAGCACAGTAGTAGGAGGGAACTGCAGGAGACCTTACTACACCTGCTGTACCTGCGTCGCTCATCCCTAATTGATGAGGGACAGTTCAGAGCCGCTTTGGAGTCGATGGTGGACTCGTCAGCCATTGAGGGGCTGTTCAGCCATCCCGAGCTCGGTGAGGAGACGTGGGACCGCTTACTATCACGCGCTCGTGGCGAATGCCCCCCTTTCTTCAGGCTACATGATAGAATCAGGATGCGGCGCATTGACGGACACACTGATGATGGCATTTGGCTCGACGTGGATATGGAAAATCTAGTAGTCGGTCAGGCTAACCTGTTCGCCTTCGTGCTCAACGAGGAGGATAATCCGAGGGACGTGATTCTCAAGGTCCAGACTCCTGATTTTAGGCCGCATGAGTGCGTATACAGACTCAGGATAGAACCATTCTCGGTCGATTCGGAAAATCTTTCCGCCGATATTTCATCGTCGCTGCTCAGCACCATCTCTGCAACCAGCATCGTGTGGCAGAGCCTGTTGCCATCGTCGATGGGAGAGGCGACAGTGACAGTGAGGCTCGAGGACGATGCAGGAAACATGATTTCAGGACGGGTGCTGACGGTGCAGGTCAGGTCCGATTTGCTCACGAGAATCAAGATGACGCTTGGCGGTCTTTTCATGGTAGGGGCAGCGATTGTAGTTCTCTCGCCCATGCTACCATTCTTGCTGAACTTACTGGGACTGTGATTCAGGTCGATTCAAAGGGCATCTCCCTCTGCCCTACTTGTGCCGGATGACGGAGAGAGGCCCGAAGACGACCTCAGGACCAGGCTGCATGCCATGGAGACCAAACTCAGGCGGATGCGTGAGCAGAGGAACGTACACAACGAGAACGCACGTCGAGCCGCTGATTCTCGTGATTCAGTCCAACAGCAGTCCAAAGATCTTAGAGAACGCATCAAGGAACGCTTGGATGAACAGAAGGAGGTTCGCGTCAGGGCCAAGGTACATCAGGCCAAACGCGATGAGATTCAAGCCCAGATGCGAGAGCTGATAACCCAGCGTCGAGGCAAGAGGAGTGATGACGGCACCAAGTCAGTTGTCATCCAACTGTCCGAGACTCTTGGAGATATAGACAGAATCGAGAACCGTATAATGACGGACGGATCGTTGACTCTAGATAAAGAGAATTCGATGCTGAAGAAACTCAAGTCTCTGATTGCTAAGCGAGATGAGTTGTTGCCAGCAGCCGAGGAATTTCAGATTATTGAAATAGATCTTGGCGATATGGAGGGCTCAATCCAGTTACTCAAGGCCGAGGCGGACGCTCAGCACAATGCCATGCTGGATGCTCACAAGGAGGCCGACGGCATCTGGGAGGAGATTAAGCCGGTGCTTGAGGAGAGGGACTTCCTGAGGGCTGAAGGAGACAGGCTGCACAACGCCTTCGTATCTTCTAGAGAGGGCGCAGACCACATCCATTCCGAAATCAAAATCCTGCTGGATCAGGTCAACGAGATACGAGACGAGCTCAAGGCCCAGCGTGAGGAGCGAGAGAGGCTAATCAAGGAGCACAATCAGTCTGTCCGGGATGCTCTTAGGACGCCCGATGAGGACGAGGAACTCGCCTCATCTCTTGCTGACGAGCTCCTGGAGAAAGGCTCCATCACTTTGGGTGGGACTAGGACGGATGCTGACTCCAAACCACAGCCGATAAAGAAGGAACGGAAGAGGCCTAGGAGACTCGGCACCACCCGAGGGAAGCGTGACTGACTACGAGCCACGCTCTGCCATGCGAACATCGAGTTTTTCGATTTCTAAGCCGTCCATAGGTTTTCCAGCCATCATTGACGAGGCTTCGGTTACCTTCTCAGGGTCGTTGAAGTGGTGTGTGGCCATTACGATGGCAGAGGCAGTGGTCGCTGGATGCTCAGACTTGAAAATACCAGATCCGACGAACACTCCGTCCATCCCCTGCTTCATTAGCAGAGCGGCGTCCGTTGGAGTTGCTATCCCTCCAGCCGAGAATGTTACCACTGGCAACCGACTCATTCCTTTCACCTCGCCCATAATCTCGACTATCAAGTCGTGGCAGGCATCCATACTTCCGAAAGGCGTGTTCTGAACTACTATACTGTGCTCGCTCTCCGACTCGATTCCTCGGAAGCCGTCGGATATCGTACGTGCGATGACCTCGAATTCAGCGTCGTCGGCACTCTGTAGTAGCGTAATCTCCTCGGCTACCAGTCTCGCGTGTTGTATGGCGCTGACGACGTTACCCGTGCCTGCCTCGCCCTTGGTACGAATCATCGCTGCTCCCTCCATTATCCTGCGGCAGGCCTCGCCAAGGTTTGTGCAACCGCACACAAAGGGAATGGTGAAGTTGTTCTTGGCGATGTGGTAGAATGGGTCCGCTGGAGTCAGCACTTCGCTCTCGTCGACCATGTCGACCCCGAGTGTCTGAAGCACCCGAGCCTCCTCGTCATGACCGATGCGTGCTTTGGCCATCACCGGGATGCTAGTGGTATCGATGATGCCCCTGATTAGGTTGGGATGGCTCATCCTAGCGACGCCCCCGTCAGCTCTGATGTCAGCCGGAACTCTCTCTAGCGCCATCACCGCGGTCGCCCCAGCATCCTCGGCGATGTGTGCCTGTTCAGGGGTGACTACGTCCATGATGACACCACCCTCCTGCATCTTGGCGAATCCGCGCTTTAGCAACTCGGTGCCGTGACGCATCTTCTGTAGGTCTACCAACTTGGACATGGTCATGCCCCCCAGTACGTACTCAAGAACCTATTCAGGTCGAACCTGTAATCAAGAATCTGCCAATACCGGCGAATCGCCTTCTGCCATAGGTAGGTCGGGTGCCTCGTCCTCATTCTTGTCCAACCAACTCATCTCCTCTTCAGGTAGGTCTGTGTCCGCGTAGATTGCGTTAACCGGGCATTCTGGAATGCAAGCGGCGCAGTCAATGCACTCATCAGGGTCGATGACAAGGTACTCATCAGCCTCCCGGAAGCACTCAACGGGGCAGACTGCAACACAATCTTGGTATTTGCAGCGCACGCACGCACTAGTTACGACATGAGTCATGTTTACTCATTTCGGGGGACGTATAATCGTGTAATAAACTTGCTCGGTACTGCCCCTAACAATTAGGAATTTAGCAGCGATAATATCGTCTCAGCAATCACATCCGAGGGTTCGCTACCAGGGTAGGACTCGATCTTGAACTGACCCTTAGCGACTGATACCGTATCATCCTCTGATATTAGCACAATCTCGCCGCGTGCTAAGTTCGAGAGCCTGATTCTGACGTGCATGACCTTCTCATCGTCGATTCTCCTTGAGACTCCTTCATCGAGCAGTCCCTCCAGCACCTCATCACCTAGTCTTGTGAGCGCCTTCAACGCAGCCTTCTTCCGCCTAGTCGTGGCTTCTAAGATGGTCTGTTCGGAGCCGTGCCATGACTTGTCTTTCTCGACAGTCAGATTACAGTCATCTCCGGTTAGCCAACGCAGACTCTCCTCCAACAGGTTGAGATCGTCGACAGCGCTAGCATGGATCCTCCAGGTCGCGCTGTGCAGCCCCACGCCCTCAGCACGGGCGATTCACCCTTGAATGCGCCTACTGCTCAGACATGAAGACCCTCTATGGGGCTTTGATTCAAATACTGGAGGCAGGTCGGACGGCCCGCATACGGGGTAGCCCCCGAGAAGAGGTCGTTGTCATGGCAAAGGGAGCAGTAGCAAGGGCAGCGGCACGCAAACAGCGGGACAAGTGGAAGTCCAAGCGCTGGTTTACCATTCGGGCCCCTCGTCATCCTTGGTCTTTCAAGGTCATTGGCGAGACGATTGCAGAGGACGAGGAGCAACTTATCGGTCGGCACTATGAGATAATGCAGAACGAACTTGACGGAGATTTCTCCAAGATGCATGTCAAGGTGCAGTTCAGGATCTCAGGTGTGGTCGGTGCGGATGCTTTGACAGAATACATTGGGCACGAACTGCTGAAGGACCATATCCGTCGACAGATTCGACGCGAACGTGGCAAGATTGACGACACGGTAGACGTAGTCACCGTCGACGGCTTCTATATCAGGATCAAACCGCTGATGATTTCGAGGCACCGTATCAAGGCGAGTCAGAAACAGCAGATGCGCACACTGGCCCGCGACATCATTCTCAAGGTGGGGGCTACTTCTACGTGGGTCGAAATGCAGAAGGCCTCCTTGGACGGTACACTTGAGACTCAGATTAAGGAGGCCACATCTAAAATCCAGCCTGTTAGGGAGGTAATGATTCGACGCACTCAGCTGATGCAATCTGGAGTCATCACGAAGGACGGCCCTACCCTCGAGGAGGTGCTCGAAGATGAGCAAGTTGAGAAGCAGGATGTCAAATCCGAGGACGAGGAAGAGGAGATTCCGTTTGAGGACGATTCAGAAAACGTTCCAGATGAGGTCACTGATGAGGTCACTGAAGATTCCGACGACTCATCCAACTACGAATCAATGACAGTAGTCCAACTCAAGGGACTGTTGAAAGAGGCCGGCAAACCTGTTTCTGGCAAGAAGGCCGAGCTTATTGATCGTCTGAAGGAATGATCTGATGGCCCGCATAGCGGTGCTCTGTGGGACTGGCATGAGTGCCTTCGCATCTTATCTAGCCTCTACATCAGATGTTGCGGCTATCACAATGAGGGTGGATTCTGAATGGGGGCGTGTGCCAGTAACACTCGTCAGCGTCGATGATGATGAGATATTGATTATTGACAGACATCATTCCGACTCTGACTCAAGGACTCCTCCTCACATCATTGAGCACCGTGCTAACGTCCACGCCGTCGCCAGTTTTCAGCCTGAACTGGTCCTCAGCATAAATTCGGTTGGTAGCATGCGCGAGGACTTACCTCCCGGCTCAATAGGAGTTGCAGCAGACGTCCTTGACCTCGCAGAGAGGCCGTGGACATTCTACGACGATCACGCTATTCACGCTGATAGGACGTCGTGCTTCGACTCTTCCGCCAGTGAGACCTGCGCCAAGGCTCTTGAAGCCATTCAGGGACAGGTCGCAAGCGATCTAATTGTAGCTCAGTGCATAGGCCCTCAGTTCGAAACCCCTTCGGAGATTGACGCGCTTGAGCGTCTGGGGGCTGATGTTGTTGGGATGACACTCGGCCCCGAATCCAGGCTAGTAGGTGAGAGGGGCCTCCCTCACGTTGCGTTGGCATGCTCTTCGAACTGGGCAGCAGGCAGGACCCCAGGGTCGCCCGAAGCAGAGATTGACCACGATGCCGTCGATGCCATGGCTACGACCATGAGAGAGTTAGTCGGTGAATGCGTGAAGGCACTACTATCCTAGTCGGTGATGATTTGGACAATGACCTGAAGATAGGCTTCGTCCTTATTGGATGCTCCATACTGCTGTTCCCTATGATGATGGATTTGATGCAAGAGCACGATGACGTAGTTAGGGAATATGAGCGTGAGTGTGATATGGACTACAGGTTATTGGTCCTCGATATCATTGAGTCTCCTGATTGGGTGCTGTGTAATGAGTTGGAACAAGAGAAATCACAAAGGGTGTCATACTTCCTCGGATCATTGGCCCTGTTCGTGCTTTCCGGATTGGGTGGACTGGTAATGGTGATGCCATACGAGGAGAGCGATCCTAGGCAGCCACCACTAGGGGGGCAATTACGTTGATGGGTCGCCTTACACAGCCAGTACCATGGCACGACCAGTTAGTGTAGGCGATTGGATAGAGATTGAGGCGCAAAACAGTCCAGACGGCTCTTGGTTGACAATGATGTCACGCGTGGCTACATTCCACCACAAGCATGCTTTCGCATCTGAAGAGAACAATGGGCATGACATGGGCTATCGCGTGGCCCTAACTGTTGAGGAGTTGGGCGAGTTCGCCGCTGCTATCACAAAAGGCAAGCCCGATGAGGAGGCTGCCGAGGAGCTCGCCGACCTGCTGATTCTGATACTCGGTCACTCACTAGCGATGAAGATTGATCTTGAGTCCGAGTTTCACCGCAAGATGGACCGGATAATGACAAGAAAGGCCCGAAGAGGCAAGCTCGGCATACGCGTCACAGAATACACAGGAGACGAATCATAGACTATCTTTTGTCTCAATCTACGCCTAAACGGCCTTGGATGGTACGGTCCTATTCTTGTAATCAGAGTAGTTACCCGGCCAAACAATTAGGTTTCCATCTCCTTGTAAATCCCAAATTGTGTCACACACTTTGTCTAGAAAAAATCGGTCATGACTTACCGTGATAATGCTCCCATCAAATTCAATCAGGGCAGACTCGAGGGCCTCCTTTGCATCCGTGTCCAAGTGGTTTGTGGGTTCATCGAGCAAAAGCATGTTATTTTCTTCAAGCAGAAGCCTGAGAAGAGCTATTCTGGCCCTTTCACCCCCACTAAGTTTGCTAAGTGGAGTTGTGACCATTTCCTTTGTGAATTGAAATTGTCCAAGAAGTGCCCGCAATTCACCATACTCCATCCTCGGTTTCAATTTCTGAACCTCTTCGATTGGAGTGAGTTCGAAATTCAAGGAGCGATGATCTTGGTGAAAGTAACCGATTTGAACTCCGGGACTGATATCTAGTTCTCCGGAGTCAAGATTTAGATCTTCAGTAATGAGTCTGAGGAGAGTAGTCTTACCTGCTCCATTTGGACCTATTACTCCTATTTTTTGACCCCTACGGACACTTACCTCTAGATTCTTTATTATTGGTCTTGAAAGAGATTCAAAGGACAAACTTGCATCATGAAACTCCAATACCTCAAGACTACTCTTCTCTGCAGATTTGAGATTGAAATTTAGACTCTGTCGTTGCTTCGGCGTCAAAGACTTCAACCATTTTAACTCTCGTTGGGAGCGTGAAATCATGAAATGTTTCTGAGATACCGATTTGTCGTACTTGTTGGCTCTCTTCATTGATTGCATAGCCCCTTTAAGGCGCTTAATCTCCTTCTGCATCTTTACGATTCGTTCATTCAATGTTCGTAGGAAGATTTCCTTCTGCTTTAGAAATGATGTGTAGTTTCCAGGATAGGAACGAAGATGCGAATCCTGAATCTCAATGATGTTATTGCAGACCTTATCGAGAAAATACCTATCATGGCTAACTATCATCAGTGCACCATCAAATCTGTTTAGGAACCTCTCAAGCCATTCGAGAGTATTGAAGTCGAGGTGATTTGTTGGTTCATCAAGGAAGAAAACATCAATCTGACTTAGTCCAACCAGCTGTCTGGCAAGAGCGACTTTTGCACGCTCACCGCCAGAGAGGGAGATTAGTGGCACCTCCATCGAGTTTTGATCTAGATTCAGTGCCTTGAGAATTTCCTGAGCATGCCCAGCGACATCACCACCACCCGATCGAGCCATCAAACTCTGCAACTCCTGATATCTTTCCATGTCTGGCTCCCAGTCGCCATCATAGAATGATGGTTCCTCCATTTTTTCTTCGAGTTCAGAGATTTCTTCTTCTAGCTCTAGAAACTGTCTCCCTCTACGATTGAGTTCCTGTCTCAGAGTCGCATCATCGTCTATGTCTCTTATTTGTGTTAGAAAAGCAAGTCTCAATGCCGGGGCGAATGAAATGTCTCCAAGATCCTGGTCTTGGTTACTGATAGTTCTGAGAAGTGTAGTTTTTCCAGATCCATTATGTCCTATTACGCCAATTCTATCGCCTTCGTCGATTCGTAAATTTACCCCCTCTAGAACTGTCAGTGGACCGAAGGCCCTGTGAACTTCTTCAAGGCGAATTAACTCTCTGACCACAACTCTCCGCGAGAGTCCCCCCTACAAGTAACCGATTGACCACGGGCGACTCATTCGCTAGCCGACTCAAGAAGAAGAATGACTGGCAAGCGCCGGGCAGGACTTGCGGAAATCGCAGTCTAGACAAGTCTGCCGGTCAGGCAGGCAGTCCTGCTCTGGCGCGCACCACTCGTCGACTTCTCGAGCGGCCAGTATCCTCAACGCCTCGTCATGGAACTCCTCCATGGCGACTCCTATCTCGTTACTTTCGGTGGACACGGTGTAGAAAAGGCCGGGAGTTGATGGGTCCGCGCTGCCCGCCTCGAAGACATCCCACTCAGCATCAGAGAGCGGTTCAGCGTCCATATCTGCCCATGCCTCGGTCAGATTCCGCTTCTTTAGAGGGGGATGTTTGACGGGTATCTCTCCTAGGAAGACGATGCGGCACTCGTCGGGGGCGCGACCGACAGCTCGCTCGTACAGGTGATGGTAGACGCGCAACTGCAGGCTGTAGTCCGCCATGACCCGCTGGTTGTAGTTCCGCGAGCGTTCAGTTGCATCATTGTTGTTGAGGACTCGACGGGGGTCGTTGGCCGCCTTCCAGTCCCAGAGCATCACACTCTCCTCAGAATCGAAAATCGCGTCGATGACGCCCTCAAGGACGTAGTCGTCGTGGGAGTACCTCAGCCTCCTCTCCATGTCGATGAGACTGTCGTATAGGCCACGTTGCAGCAGGGTCGAGTGCATGCGCATGACCTGCCACCCCGCCTTCAACACCGCGTTCCACGAGTGCGGCTTACGCTTCTCCTCGTGGACCAACTGGCTCCTGATGGCCTCCATGATGGAGATCATCCGGGTCTGGTCCGGTGGTTCGCCCTCGCGCGCCTCGCGCCATGCCTTCTCCATCGACCTGTGCGCGAATGTTCCGACGAACTCCGCGGTCGGTGCCGAGGCTTCGAATGCCCTCACCTTGTACAGGCCGTATTTCCTCTGGCACTTCCTGTGGTTGAGGATGTCAGATGTGAGTGACAGACGCGGGCTGCCCCCCTCGCCCTTGTACCGGGGTATTTCACCACCCCTCAGAAAACTAGCCGGACCCATCAAATCACCTCCTTCGCAGTCGTCTCAGCCACTCGGCGGGCAAGTGTGGATAGGCCGCTGTGATGTCCTCGTCCCCGCGCAGGATGCCCTCATAGACCCGGGAGGTCAGGCACAGGCCGCATGCGAACTGGGCGCGGCTCATCGCCACGAAGAGCCTGCGAACGTCGTCGTGCATCGCCCTCTCCTCGGTGCTGAAATGTCCGTGGGTGAACATCGGCCTCTTGCGGTACGGATGGAAGAGGTCCTCCTGATGATGCTCTCCGCCAGGCCCCCAGCCAGGTCTGTTGGCGCACACGAAGACGATCGGGAACTCGAGGCCTTTCGACTGGTGGATCGTGAGCGCGGGCACGGCTCCGGGGGGCAGTTTGTGGATCTCGTCCTCGATCTCGTTGAAGCCTCCTGATGACAGCAACGCCAGCAAATCTCGGTATATCCTGTCGACGACCTCCGGGCTGATACCTCTGATCTCCTCCGGGGGCTCCTTGCCCCTCCACTTGTAATACTCCTCATCGGTGTGAGTGCTGTGAGGCATCCAACCATCTAGGAGCTGTGCCATCTGGAATGATCTGATGAGTTGTGTTATCCACCCCATGCGCCACGATGAGGCGGACTCATGAGGGCCCCCCGAAGCTTCGATGAGGTGAGAGTAGGCAGGGGCGTTGAGAATCTCGTAGAACAACTTCAGAACGTTCCACGAGCCGGGGTAGGAATCGGGCTGATCGTCGCTGGGGTCCCGGGCCGGGTGGTCGAAACGTGCTGTGATAGAATCGACGTGTTCGCGGAGTTCCTCATCGCTCGCGAGACGTCTCTCGGCTAATCTTTTGAGGCTTTTGACATAACTGGTAATCTGTTTTCCCTGAACTTCCAGAACTTGCTCGCGAGGGTCTACTATGTGACATATCACTCCCATCACATCCATCAGCCATGGGTCCCTGTGGAGAATCTTCGATCCCGGATTGAACATAGGGATGTCCCTGTCCTCAAACGCATTCGCGTAGTGCCTGAAGGGAGAGCGGGTAGTCTGCTTGGTAGATCCGGCTAGTAGCGCTACATCTCTCATGTCTGTTATGTCTCCCTCCATGACCAAATCCTGTACGATATCGGCCACTGCGATGCCGAGTTCCGCCTCGTCGTCGCGTACAATCACGAAGAAGGAGTCGTGATCCCCCTCGACGAGGGCTTCGGTCTTCAGGTCAGGTTTGGCGGTCCTTGCTACGTCGTAGCGGAGGCTTCGCTCAGCGTCCCTGACGTAGTCGTTGACTGCGCTGACTATCCCTTCGTGGCTTCGCCTGTTCTCGTCCAGCGTGACTGTCAGGACTTCGCCTTTGGAACCAATCGCAGGATGATCAGTAGAGCATCTCTCATCGAAACCAATCATCGCGTCGACGGATGCACCTCTGAATCGGTAGAGTGCCTGATCATCATCTCCGACGACTGTGAGTGAAGCCCCAAACCTGCACATAGCCATGTAGATTGCCTCCTGAACTGGGTTAGTATCCTGATACTCGTCCACTATCACATGACTGACCCCCTGCCATCCACGCTTCTCATCTGGCTCGAGGAAGCGCGTAGCGGAAACCCCCTCTAGAAAACCAAGGAAGGTTGCTTGCACTCCAGAGAAGTCTACTGCTCCGCCCAACCTCTCTTCGTACGAGTTACTCAAGTCGAGAAACTTCTCCCTGATTTGTTCGTCGGGCCACGTCGACGGCTCCGAGCGATGAGGTTTGTCAGTATCTAGGCTGTTCTTGTCGAGATCATCCTCGACGATTCGGTTGATCGCGGTTTTCAGCCGTTCGGCATGGTGGATTCTGTTGTAGTACACCCACTTCTGAGGCTCAGAGCCATTCAGAGTTTCGTACATTGCATGATCGATGAGATCTGCCGAACTATGCTGCAGTATTCGAAACGTCGACGCGGCCTCATCGAGCATGACCAGCCTCTCTGAATCGACATCGAACTGCCTGAGAATGTCATATGCGATAGAATGGAGCGTGCCGAGCCACATTCCCGAAGTGTTGGGTCTCTCAACGCCGCTCATCGAAGGCTGCTCCAATATCTTGTCTGTCCTGAGGTCTATCCTTTCGCGCAACTCTGCCGCGGCCCTGTTGGTGAAAGTGGTCAGTACGATTGATTCCGGTGGTACCCCCTCCACTATCATCAGCCTCAAAGCCCTGAGAACCAGGACCTCGGTCTTGCCGGTCCCGGGACCGGCCAGCACCCAAGTTGCAGGCGAGTCTGAGTTGATGGCTTCCAATTGTCCATGATAGGGGCGGAATCCTTGAGTTGCCTCGAAAGCTTCGAGGAACTCCTCCGAGGTCGGACGAACCACATTCTCTCAGATGTAACATGGTTGATAAATGGCAATGCATATGGAGTAGTATGTGGGTTGTTGGATATGATCCAGCAGATACTAACGATCTTCTGGCTGGAGGGTTGGAGCACTGGCTACGAAGACATGGCTCCCCCTTTCACCCAGATTCGCAGGACTTTGTTGCTGCCCACTGGATTCCAATCACCTCTATTCCTGGCCTGAGAGACTTGGCAACCTCTTCCGACTTCATATTGATTCATGCGCCCAATATAGGGCATCTTCGAAGGCACAAGATTTGGACAAATACGGACCCGCCTACTCCTCAAATTAGGGATGCGATGAATACTATTGGCCCAGAAAACGCACTCCTATCGATTGAGTTCACATATCAGGTTGATTTTGGTGGTAATGTCATTGCTCGAAACATGAATGTCGTCCAACCAGCGCTGGAAGGCATTCCGACATTCATTACTATGCCAGAAGGATCAGTAGCACTACGAGGTAATGAGCGTCTTGGAAATAAAAATGATAGGCAGAGGGAATGGGAACAAATCACATCAGATACCTGTAAATCTTTGGTTGCATCAAATAATCCTGTGGAATACGGTACCGTTTCTGAAGAGCTTGACAGAACAGATCTCCCTTTGGATGCCATAAATGACGGCTCATGGAAAATGGATCTAATGATGGCAATAGTGGGAGACACGTGGGATGTGGCTGCGTCGGTAATCAATCTCCCTGAATCGGTTGTATATTTTCCAGACAAGTGGAAGTTGTCCGGTTGTCAATTGATGCCGATATACGACCTAATCCGTTCTTCTATGGATGTCTGGTTAGACGAAGATAGAAGGGTCACAAATACGGATTCCGCTGTTAATCAGCTCAGGATCGCTTCAGAGAATAAGATTGCCAGAAAGGGAGTTCCTATGGGTGCCAGCAGGAGATCAAGAAATCCTGAATGGGACGAGATATGTGGAAGACTGGGGTACCCGCCACAGTCAAAATCTGATCTTAAGAGGCAATCAATCTCTGGAGATGAGAGCCGGATTATGGATAACCATCATACGTTAATCAGTCCGGAACTTACGGTGGTCAGAAATTTCGTCACGGCCTCGAGAAGAGAGTGGGAGAATTGGGTAATTGAACGTGCAAATGAGCGCACAGGAAATGGTCTAGTACTTCATAATAGAAACAAACAGAAACGACTTGCATCCCTGAGATTCAGAAGTTTTGGAGATTTTGAAATGGGTTATTTGCCGAAAACTCTCCAATCAAGGAATATTGTAGCAACCCTTCACATTTCCGACCACACTGGAAGGGCTAGTGCACCATTACACCAGAATTTGATTGAAAGAACATACTTGGGGCGTTCACAGATGATGGATTTGGTGAATTTTAGGGAATATAGAGGAACCCGCCAAAGGCCACGGGCTGTTGTCAATCAACGGAGCGGGAGGTTCGTGATTCTAGCACTAGATCTACCAATCACATCGTCTCAGTTCTACGATCTGTCCCGTACAAATGCCCAAGTCGGTGGATGGTACAAACTCGGAGACTTGTATATTCTGGAAGACGGGGTTTTCCTTGGTCGGGAATGGACCGGTGACAAACTTCTCAAGCTCGCTTGAGTACTCCGTCACCCACCCACCTTATCCATTCAAACCTCTTTGAAATATCTGGCGAAAAGGATGGTGAAATTTCAAATCCAATCCCATCAACCCCAATTTCAAGGCATGCAGCGAGTGTAGTCCCAGACCCGAGAAACGGATCGAGTACCAGATCGGCAGGGCGATTTGACTCTTTCAAGCATAGTTTGACTAGCTCGCGAGGGAACATTGCGGGATGGGCAAGATCTTTCCTTTCTATTGAGTTCCCTTTCAGTATCGGTATGTACCAATCAAGCATTCCGAATTCTGGCAGGGCAACATCACCGAACCCCACTCTGATTACCCACTCGTACTGCGGTTTGTATTTGCCTCGTCCTGGATCGAAGGAGATATCATATCGCCAAACAAGGATATCAAGAAGCTCCCACCTTTCGGGCATCAGTTCGAGCATGTAGAATGGCAAATCACAACATCCTCCAGAATAATTGCTCTTGATGTTGAGGTATAGTTCGAAAGCATCGGGGTTCGTTTTGGAATCGATTTCTTCGAAGGTGGACTGCAATAGTGCCGCATATTGCTCAGGGGCCAAATCATCCTCGTAACCTTCTCTTACCGGGGCTACAAGTTCTCCAGAAGAATTGGGCCTCGGATCATTGAATGGTTCGTACCCTATGTTGTATGGCGGACTGGTCACTACGTGAGTAATCCGATTCCCGGAAATTTCTCGGATTCCGCTTCTGCAATCTTGGATTTTTGCAATTACTTTGATTTCACGGGTTCGATCCACTGAATCATAACGAGTCACTTCGATGTCTTCAAAATCCCCTTTCTTTTCAAAGGGTAACTCTGCTCTCAATATTGGGATTGGAACAAATTGTTCCCTTTCACCATCTGGAATCCGAGTCGTATCTCTATTCAATGAGGTTGCCATCTCATTCAGTAAGTCATAGTCATCATCAGCAGCCCAAATATAGATTGAGTCATCTGGTTTAGAATGGGCTAGAACGATTCTCTCAATTGCATCCAATTCGATTCCCGAAGAAAGAGTCCTTGGAATCATTGGGGGGACTTCAAAAAGAGTAGGGATTGGCTTCTTATTCGCGGGAAGTGTGGAAAAAAACCAGAAGTTAGTGGGGTTCTTTCCCGCTGAGTTGTTCCTTGAATCGGGCTTCCATCCTTTCGTGAATTCCCCCGTTTTCTTTAGATTTTCTCCAACGTCATCCCAAGGAATTCTCACCGCGTCTATGTCATATGTTGATTTAGGTGAGGTCCAAACATGAAGCAACCCTAGTCGACTTGTCGTCGGTTCTGGAATTGTCACGAGGATGACGTCCCTTAGCCTTAGGTCATTATCCAAGCGCGCAAGGTCCACTCCATGCTGATGATGTGCTCCGGTCCACTCTTCTCGGACCATGCCAAATTCAGGCGAATAAGAAGGCACTTGAGCAGAAACTACCGTGGTAGAATCATCAATCTGTGACTTGACAAATGTGGCATCAATATCAGAGTCCCTTCGCTCAAGCATAAGGATGATGTCGCCCATCAATTGCTGAGGTAATCTGATGTCTATGAAGGCTACTAATTGGGAATAGATACAATCTAACCGTTACATTCAGGAGTATTCTCTTCCCTGTCCCTCCGAACACTCCCTTCCATGCCGACGATGCGGATTGAGATGACAGTGCCGCTTCGATGGATTCACAAGTGCTAGTTATGACGCATTGCCGTGTCAGAGGTAATCGTTGAGAAGAAACCACCTTCGGGGGTGCAGGAGAATCTGGTTCCCGAAAGTGTGGTTGATGGCCTTCCGACGATGTACTGCTTCGAGACCTGCCCGTTTTGCTTTAAGGTCAAGGCGCTCCTAGGCTCCAGGGGCATCGAGTACTCTAAGGTCGAGGTCGACCCTACTTTCAAGACGCAACTGAAGTGGTCTGACTGGGGCATGGTGCCGGTGTTTGTCGACGTCGATGGAACTCAGGTGACCGACTCGAACTACATCCTCCACTACATCGACTCCAATGACTCTGGATTGTTTCCGCGAATGGGCGAGGATCTCGAACAGGACCGGTGGATGGACTTCTCTAACAAGATCCTGGGGAAGTCCATCGTCGCAGTGATCTACACCTCGTACATGACCTCCCTTCAGGCCCTCGATTATGTGACTAGGGTTGACAACTTCTCGTTTGGCAGTCGCCTAATCAACAAGTGGCTAGGGGCCTTCATCATGCGCATGGTAGGTAAGAGTAGAGCGAATATGTTCGAGCTCCCGCCCCGTGAGAACCTCCAGTATCAACTGGACGAGATGTCTAAGGGGATAGAGGGGAATTTCTTCGGAGAGGAGGAGCCTAACGGGGCCGACTACGCCAACTTCGGAATCCTTCGGTCGATGCAGGGCCTGAATGGATTCGACATAGTCGAGAGCCACCGGGTCGTGTCTGGCTGGTACAGAAGGATGCAGGAGCACTCCGGCGTGTAATCTTACCTTGATAATCTCTTGATTGTCCCTGTAATTGAGAAGGTAGAATCATCTATTGTCTATGCGTAATTTTCGCTAGCGAATGTATCTCCCCTCAGTCAATCCCTGAACACCGCCCAAAATTACTACTCCTCATACTAAATAGGGTGGGCAGTCGCGGCCGGACAGAGGTATATCATGGTCCGATTTTCAGATTTTGGAATTAATCCTAATTTGATAGAGGCACTGCGGAATGAGGGAATAGTAGAACCGTTCGAGGTGCAGCGTGAGGCGATACCAGAAGCGATGCTGGGCAGGGACATATGCTGTAGAGCCCCAACAGGTTCCGGCAAGACGCTCGCATTCGCCCTACCACTGATATCCAGGACTGCCGAGGCCAAGCCAAAGAGGCCTACCTCACTGATTCTCACTCCGACGAGGGAACTTGCCGAGCAAATTCGTAACGTCCTGCACCCCCTCGCAAGTTCGGTCGGCCTAGGTGTCTTGTCGGTCTATGGAGGGACTCCTTACAAGGGGCAATTGAGGAAGCTTAGTCGAGGTGTCGAGATACTAGTCGCCTGTCCAGGCAGGCTAATCGACTTGTTGGACAGGGGTGCACTACGCCTCGACAATGTTGGAGTCGTAGTACTGGATGAGGCCGACAGGATGGCTGACATGGGTTTCATGGAACCAGTCTGCTCGATACTGGATAAGTGCAGGCCGGGCCGGCAGACCATACTATTCAGTGCCACTCTGGACGATGACGTCACGGAGATAGTCGACTCGTACCAGGACGATCCTGTGATGATTGGGATTGGTCCCGAAGAAGTGAGCATGGATAGTATGCAACACCTGTTCTGGAAGGTCAACTTCCGAGGAAAGGCGGACTTGTCTGCATACATTACCGAGAAGTGTGGACGGAGCATCATATTCTGTAGAACTAGGGCCGGGGTGAACAGGCTCGGCGACGAGATGAGTGAGATAGGTTCGTCATTCACCACTCTACATGGTGGGATGAACCAGAAGCAGAGGGACAAGTCGATGCAGAAGTTTAGCGCTGGCCGCGCGAGAGTACTGATAGCTACTGATGTCGCATCCCGCGGTATTGATGTGAATGATGTCAACTGCATTATTCATTTCGATCCTCCTGAGAATGGCAAGGCGTACAAGCACCGCAGTGGGAGGACTGCCCGGGCCGGCTCGACCGGCACTGTCGTCTCACTCGTGCAGGGGTCACAGAATAGGAAGTACCGTAGGATTCAGGATGAGGTGGGAATAAAGTGCAAATTCACCGAGCCCAATGTCGAGATGTTGGAGGAGAGGGAATTCGTGCTCGCCCCACCCGGTGAACCTGAGCGACGAAAAAAGTCCAGAGGCTTTCGTAACAACAGAAAGAGGGCGAGGAGATCTAGGAAGAGCACCCATTACAAGTCCTTGAAATCCGGATCCGGGCACTCGAAGGGCCGCCGGAAGGGACGACGGAACGGCCGATCTCACCGCAAACTGAAGAAAGCGGACTCTAGGGCCTAGTCGAGATTCAGGACCTTGTCCACACTGAGTATGTTGAGGGGCACTCGTTTTCATCACCGGAGTCAAGACTCTCGACAACCTCTTCAGACCATTCGCTTCTATCCCACTCAGGGAATCTGACCTCTCCGCTATCATTGGTGTGAACGATGGTCACGTGAATTTCGCTGACCCTATCAAGAAACATCTCGTAGACTTGCGCTCCTCCGATGACCCAGCATTCCTCACTTCCTTCAGCGAAAGCCAACTCGATTGCTCGTCCCACATATAGTGCGGTTTCAGCACCCTCTGCCACCCATCCGGTGTCCCGTGACATCACTATATTGACACGTTCGGGCAACGGCCTGAACGTGTCAGGCAGCGAGTCCCAAGTTTTCCTTCCCATGATTACCGAGTTGGACCCATCTCCCTCTGTAAGGCGCTTGAATCGGGCCATGTCGCTCGCCAGCTTCCAAGGGAGGCGTCCTCCTCTGCCGATGAACCCGCCCTCATCCATCGCGACAATCATTGCCATTTTCATTGGTTCACCTTAGACAGAGATTGGAGCTGAGATGTGCGGATGGTGGTTGTAATTCGTAATCTCAACACTTTCGTTGGAGAAGTCGTCAATTGATTTAACAGAGGGATCAAGCCTCAGTGTTGGCAATCCAAGAGGTACACGGTCAATCTGCTCGCGGGCCTGATCTAGGTGATTGAGATAGAGGTGACAATCCCCTCCCGTCCAAATGAATTCGCCAGGCTCGAGGTCGCACACCTGGGCCATCATGCAGGTTAGCAGGCTGTACGAGGAGATGTTGAATGGCACACCGAGAAATGCATCAGCGCTTCTTTGGTAGAGTTGGCACGAGAGCTTCCCGTCATTGACGTAGAATTGGAAGAAGGCATGGCAAGGCATCAGAGCCATCTCATCGAGCTCCCCAACATTCCATGCCGAGACGATGATACGTCGACTGTCAGGGGTATTTTGAATCAGGTCGATGGCGTTTTCAATCTGGTCGATTACTCTGCCATCGTCAGCCTCCCATTTCCGCCACTGTTTGCCGTATACAGGCCCGAGGTCCCCATCCTCGTCGGCCCAATCGTTCCAGATTCGGACCTTGTTGTCCTGCAAGTATCCGACGTTGGTATCTCCAGAGATGAACCACAGTAACTCGTGGATAATACTCGGCCAGTGTACTCGCTTGGTGGTCACTGCTGGGAAGCCCTCGGAGAGGTCGAAACGCATCTGGTGACCAAACACCGAGATGGTCCCCGTCCCCGTACGGTCTCCCTTCTCCTCTCCCTCCGCGAGAATCCGACGCAAGAAATCCAGATACTGCTGCATATGCCTACCGACCTGTACGTCGGAAGTCCATCAAGGATGCGGCTTGTTCTCATGACCAGCATCTGAGTCAGAGACGGTGAGATTTAACTTTTCATAATCACACAAGAGTTGATGGCTGACTTCTATTGCCCTCTAATATGCGCAACAGAAGTATGGCTGGCTTGCTCATGGTGGCCTTGCTGGCCACTGCCACAACAGCCCCGCCTGTCGTTGCCGAGTGGGAGGACGACAGTTGGCTGAGTAACATAATTGGCCCAGAGAGACTGGCCCACGGAGACGAGTTCGGATGCCACGGCTACGAAGGAGTCGTCACCGCCGAGGAAATCTGGGTCATCGAGGCCTGTAAGGGCTACATTGCCGAATTTACCAACGCCTCACGTTGGGACTCGCACCCAATATCATTCGGAGTTCCTGGGCAACACCTCGATGAGGCCACTGCTATCGCTCTGGTCGAAGCAGGTTTCGAAATCGTAGGTGATCTGCTGATGGAGGCGCCCGAGGGCCTCACTACTATGACGAGGAATGGGGGCAGTTTGGAGCAGGGAGTGGCAGATCGAGAACTGCTTGAATCAGTTGAGAAGGACGTCCTAGTCAGCATCTATTGGGAAGCGAGGAAGGATGACCTCAAGTTGAGGGAGGATGAAGGGGTGATGTCATGGCTCGAGCAGCAAGATGTCTGGTTCACTACCTGGGGCGAGTGGCACCACCACCGAATGTCGGGAAACGAGGTTGTCGTAACTGTCGAGGGGAGTACCATCACAGCTACACTCCCAAACCAATCATCGTGGCCCGTTCCCGGCACAGTAAGGCTGCAGTTCGACACGGGAGTGGCGCGAGTCACTGATTCCTCAGGCTCCGACTTGATGGTTATTGAAGTGGATCAGCGTAATCTCCTAGTCGGCTGGAGTGAGACAGCAGACGGATTACTCCTGACGATAGAGCCTGGCATGATTGTTTCCATAGAACTCGATGGTGAGCCCAATTCCGCTCTGTCTATGCCCCAGGTCACGTTCAACGGGCTACACCATGCCGTGACCGTGGTCGGCCACCATACTACCAATCTTTTCCAGTGGTCCTCGGACTTCCAGAAGTCCGACCTCGTATTCACGTGGCTCATAGAGAGGCCAGCAGATATTGAGATGAATTGGGCCCTCCCGGTGATTGCCGCAGCAGTGCTGATTGCGGTGCCAGTGAGCATCAACTACCTTGTCAAGAGAGATCAGAGAGAGCTCTCTGAATAGTCACAACTCGATATCAGGTCCATCGATTCTAACTCTCTCCGAGCGCATAGTTTGGATAATCCGAGCAACGACTTCGGGAGCCAGTGTTTCGGGCGCATGCACGCCCGGAGGAAACATCTCGGGGTCGGCCAGCCACTCCTCGACGCAGCACGCGGTCACCATCCCGGTACTGCGCGCCATTGACGAACCATCATCACCTCCGTGGTCAGCTACCCTCCACACCATCTCAGTGCCATCGTGACCCTCTGCCCTGACTTCCATCCAAGTGAATTCAGGCATCTTGTGGTCGAACCACCATTCGCGCAACAACTCGTCCTCATCTAGGATGCCCGCTTCCCTCTCATCGATGAATCGCTGGATATGGCCCGGCCATCGGACGGTGTACTCTGACATCTGGACGGCAGGTATCGAGCTGAGCACGCTGCGCAAACCATCGGTCAGGAATGCCTCCATCTGGCCATGCTCAGGGACATCAATCAGATGACGTTCTGTAAGTGCAGGAAGAATTACCTCTTCTCCATCTCTGATGACTCTTGCAGGTCTGGTATACTCTGCGATGACGTCCTTAGGTGAAAACGGAGCCATGTAGTTCCAACCTCCTGTTGGTCCGGTTGGATTGCCTCCGACTCGGACCTCACCTCTGGCCAACGGGCCCAGCCTACGATAGGCCTCTGCGAGAAGCATGTTGGACAGACCGGGCGCTATCCCCACGTCCCATAGGATACTAGTGCCCCAATCCCTCGCTTTTTCGTCATGCAGGTCAGGAGTATCGTCACTAAAACTGAGATCAACCGTCTTGTAACTTTGCTCATTCAGTGTATTCATTGCAATTTTCCCTATATCTCCTGGTAGCATGTTGACGACTATATCCACCTCTGCGTACTCATTCAGTTCTTCGCAGTGGTCCAAAGCGTCGCCGTGATGGATCTTCACTCCAGGGTATCCAACCACTTTTGGTCGTGGATTCATGTCATGCACGTGCACATCATGTCCCTTATCGGCCAACCTGCATGCGACGTATGAGCCCACGAGCCCGGCCCCAATGCAGTGTATTGATGCCATAGGGGTTCGAAGACGGTTACATACTTCGGTCTAACGGTTGGACTCTTGGCGGCTTTGAGGGGCGATGCCTTGATTGAGGGCATTGCAGGCCACGGGACGTGGCGGGAGGCGAACGCATAGACCCATGGTCGTCCGAGCAGTCGCAGGACTACGCGAGAATTATCGAACAGTTCGGCCTCAGTACAGTGAATCCCTCCGAACTCCCGAATCCGGGTATGTTGCACCGTCGAGGTATCGTATTCGCTCATCGTGATCTCGACGTAGTTCTCGGCTGCATCCAGCGGGCAGAGCCCTTCGGGGTTTTGACAGGTCTGATGCCTAGTGGCAGGATGCACCTAGGCCATTCTATGGTCATAGACCAAGTCAAATGGTTTCAGGAGCAAGGCGCCGACATCACGGTTACGGTTGCCGACCTTGAGGCACTAGCCACACGTGGCACTTCTCTCAAGGAGGGCCGCAAAACCGCCCTAAATGAGTACATCCACAACTATGCCGCCCTCGGCCTCGATCCCGATTCCACTAAGGTCTACTTCCAGAGCTCAAGACCTGCTGTGCAACGGCTCGCATTTACTCTGGGTAAAAGGACGAACCTGTCCGAGTTTGAGGCGATATACGGATTCAGTGGCGAGACCAATTTGGCTCACGTTCAGGCGCCACTGGTTCAAGTCGGCGACATCATTCATCCCCAACTGGAGGACTTCGGTGGATTGCGTCCCATTGTAGTCCCTGTCGGTATCGATCAAGACCCCCATCTGAGGCTCACTCGTGGTATTGCAGGGAAGACCCATTGGTTCAATGTCAAGCCACGCAAAGAAGGAGGTCTAACAGTAGCTCTATCGGTACAGGAGGGCAACCAGCGAGCATTAGGAATCATCGGCGGAAAGGTCGACGTTTCAGCGAGGGCCATACTTTTCGATCAAATGTTAGGGGCACTCTCTCCTCTAGGTTTTGCTGATATGCTCACCAATCCTAAGTACGGCACACTCGACATCCCTGGTGCTACGCTTGATGACCGCGCACGTGTGCGAATGCAAATGCTTGCTCTGGAACGTGAACTGGGTGGCATGGGTTTGATGCCACCCTGCTCGACCTACCACAGGTTCGCTGTGGGCATGACGGGGAACAAGATGTCCTCCTCGCAGCCGGAGACGACGATCTTCATGGACGAGTCGATTGAGGAGATGGAAGTGAAGGTAAAAAGATCATTCAGCGGAGGGCAACCTACTGTGGAGGAGCACCGCCGCCTCGGCGGCAACTGTTCCAAGGATGTAGCCTTCCAGTACCTTCAGTTCTTCTTCGAGCGTGATGACAACGCCCTGTCTGAAATCAAGGCAGAGTACGAGAGCGGTCGAATGCTCGCCGGCGAAATCAAGCAAATCTGCATCGATAGGGCCACAGAGTGGCTGCACGAACTGGCCGAACGTAGGGACATGTGGTCCGACAGGCTAGATGAATTTCTCGCCCCCGATGCCTTCTAGAGGTCGTCTACGTCGAACACTGGAATGGATGGCCCAGTCTGTAACTTCGATAGTTCGTCCTCTGAGAGTTCTCTCGGGTTCGCATCATCATGAAGAATCTGACTGTGCCCCATCGGATCCAAGAGTAGGAGTTCAACAGACCCCTGACCAGCGCTAATTCTCCTGATCTCCCGCAGAAGGGTCTCGCATTGTTCAGCGGTATCATCATCCTCAGCTTGCCTACGAAGCATCATGATGACATCCTCAAAACGGTTGAACACGCCTTCGATGTTGGAGATGTAACCTGAAGAACTGTTTCCTGGAGAGGCTTCAAGGGCCAATTCGACCAACCTCACTGTGCATGATGAGGAGCGTACTATCCTCGCACTCAAATGCTCAGGCGAATTTACATTGAGGCTCCATCCGCCGGGCTTACTACCCTCGGCGGGGATGAAGTCGGTATGCTTCCAACCGCATGAGTCACAAAGTATGGTCAACTGGGTGTGTTCTCCGAAATATGGTATCTCGGAAGTGTGCGCTATCATTGTCAATTCTTTGCCAGAATCGCAAACCGGACATGGTTGCTCAATTCGGCTCTCGATGGAATCACCTCAGAAGTACATCGATGTACCCTCGGACTTCCGAGTGCTCTCGAATTCAGAGGGTAACAGCAGAAGTCGCGAATCCCCTAGTCTGACTACCTCGCCGCATAAGTCATCCTCTACGAAGCCCCTAAGCCTCTCTACCGCTGTCTGCAGTTCAAGCTCCCGACTTAGCATTCTGCTCATCTCCACGATTACCAGGTCTCCATCCGATACCCAGTCCATTACCATGGGTACACCAGTGATATCGTCGAGTACTGCCCGATGGACGATGGCGTCACCAGTTCCTCTGGATACGGGTGCGTCGGGGTACCTGTCAGCAAGGTCGTGGTAGTTCTCACCGGGCTCCATAGCCATGCCTACATCATCCGTGATGCTAGGCATCTCTATCCAACGCGGGCCACTTGCCTTGCCCTTAGCCACGACTGCCCGTTTCTACGCGCCGCCTTGACTTCTGCGGTAGGACACAGCGCGTAAGTCACGTTTACACCCATTCTACGATTTTCCAGCCCCCTCTCCCGTCGCATTCATAAGGGTCCTGAACCGAGTCGGGTTTGCTGGGGACTTCCCTGCAGCAGGTGGCTCAATGAACGATTCCATGGATGTCGTCAAGACCGGAACCAGCACCATCGGGATTACTTTTGATGGTGGAGTCGTGGTCGGGGCCGATCACAGGGCCACTATGGGGCACTTTATTGCCAATAAGAACGTGCAGAAGGTATTCAAGATTTCAGATTCAGTGGCTCTGACCACTGCAGGACTGGTGGGCCACGCTCAGTCGCTATCTCGCACTCTCACGGCCGAATTGCGCCTTTACGAACTCAAGCACGGTAACCCAATGACCGTGAAGGGTGCCGCTACACTAACTGCCAACATCCTAGTTGGCCGACCACATTACGTCCAACTTCTAATTGTAGGCGTGGATGATTCTGGTTCTAGTGTCTATAGTATAGACTCGGCCGGCGGCTCAATTCCCGACGTATACTGTGCTACTGGTTCTGGCAGCCCCTACATGTATGGAGTGCTCGAGGATCAGTTCACAGAGGGGATGTCCGCGGACGAGGCCTTGCGTGTCGCCGCTAAGGCCCTGCTCGCCTCCGCTCAGCGCGACGCCGCCAGCGGCAACGGAATGGACCTCGCCGTCATCACCCCCGACGTAGGCTTCAATCAACTCTCCGAAGACGAGGTATCAAACCTCCTGTCTGGAATCTGAAACCCCTCCCGGCCAAGTGCCAACCTCCCATTCTGGTGAGTGACAAGTACTGCCGCGAGCATAGCAAGGATGTGAACGAATGCGCCTTACGTTGAGTGAATTAAAGAAGAAAATTTCGAAGTTGATACCCAAGGATATCGACTACGATGTCGACTTAGAGGCTGGCTCGATTTCGATAGTGACCAAGCAGCCAGGGGCATTCAGCGGCTCTGGTGACAACCTCACGGTCAGAATAGCGAAGACCATCAAGCGCCGCGTAGTCATCAGGCCTCATGCCGATATAATGGTCGACGAAAATACAGTTCATGACGCGGTTGCGCGACTGATTCCTCCCGGTGCTGATGTCCGCAAGATCTGGCTCGACCCCGCTCTCAGTCAAGTTATCCTCGAATGCGACGATCCCTCCGTAGCTGTTGGCCCAAAGGGTTCGAACATCAGGGCTCTGCGTGATGAGATTGGTTGGCTAGTTGACGTGGTCAGGGCGCCTGCCATAGGAAGTCGAACTCAGCATGACATTCGACGATACCGCAAGGAGATGGCAGATGACAGAAAATCACTCCTAAGGAAGTTCGGCACCCGTATCTACCGTCAACCAAGACCCGGTGAGCCATGGGTAAGGATCACTGCACTGGGCTCTTACAGAGAGGTCGGCAGGGCGATGCACCTAGTCACTACCAACGAGTCTAAGGTACTCGTAGATTGTGGGGCCAAGCCAACCACCAAACGTAGCGAGGTAGAACCCTTCTTCACTGCTCCTGAGTTACTCCCACTGGACAATTTGGACGCGATTGTGATTACTCACGCGCACATAGATCACATTGGCATGCTCCCAGTTCTGTTCAAGTACGGCTACAGGGGACCTGTCTACTGTACGCCACCGACTCGAGATCTCATGACACTACTCCAGATTGACTACATCAAGGTCGCTCGGGCAGAGGGTAACGAACCGCCATATTCGAAAGCCGATATACAGGAATGCATCAAGCACGTTGTCGATGTCAACTGGGGTGACAAGACGGATATATCTCCGGACATAAAGATGACAATGGAGAACGCCGGACACATTCTCGGCTCATCCAGCGTCTACATGCAAATCGGAGAAGGAAAGGGAGAACACAAGTTGCTATTCTCAGGTGACATCAAGTACGAGAAGTCATGGCTCTTCGACGCAGCAACAGTCAGGTTCCCCAAGGTCGAGACACTAGTAATAGAATCGACTTATGGCGGACCTCAGGACATCCAGCCCACAAGGCAGCAGGCCAGCCAAGAGTTGCAAGACCTCATCATCGATACGCTTGGGAGAGGCGGCAAAATATTCTGTCCTGTGTTCGCAGTAGGTCGATCCCAAGAGGTCATGATAGCAATTGACCAGTTATTCAAATCGGGCAAGGTCAAGCCTGTTACCGTTTGGCTCGACGGAATGATATCCGAGGCCACAGCGATTCATTCCAGTCATCCTAACTTCCTCAATAGGGACCTCCGTCGTCAGATGTTGAAGGGAGGTCCCGAGAACCCCTTCAACTCATCATGGTTCAAGCAGGTCGACTCGCGCGAGCAGAGAGATACGATACTCCTTGACCCTAGCCCCTGTATCGTCCTCGCTACCAGTGGGATGATGACCGGAGGTCCTATTGTTGAGTACTTCAAGCACTGGGCACCTGAGCCCGGCTATACTCTGTGCTTTGTTGGTTATCAGGCCTCGGGAACGTTGGGAAGGCGTCTACAGCAAGGTCATGCTCAAGTTCCCCTAATGGATAAGGGGCAGACCCTGATGATTGATATCAGGTGCAACATGGTGACCATAGACGGCTTCAGTGGTCATTCGGATAGGAACCAGCTTTTCGATTATGTTACGGCTCTGAACCCGACCCCTCGCAAGATTATCTGCCATCACGGAGACCCTCAGACCTGCAACGCCTTCCGGCAGGGACTGAGGGAACGCTTCAGGGTGCAGACCTATGCTCCTGCTAATTTGGAGACGCTCAGACTCACGTGATTACAGGACCGGGATGTCGAATCCGGATTCGATTGGATCAGGAACGTCCTTTTCTCCCTCCTCAGAATCCTCGTCATCCGACCACTCTCCAACTCTCTCTGAATCAGTACTCTCCCACGGTACCGTAGGACTGAGCGCCATCGCCAAAGCCAGTGGAGTAAGCAGAAGAAATCCCCATGCTTCGGCGGTAAGCGCACCCTCAGCAACGAAACTATTCGCCGACATCCCTACTAGAAGCACGGCAAGCACCCAACCGACAACCACTCTGGGCCCAACCATGCACTCCGCACGGGCTTGAGATACATCAAACCGGCCCAGTAACGTTTGGGACAAACTATTGTACCGTGATATTGTGGTTCCAGCGTGGATGAAGTCTGGATACTGGTCAAGTGCATCTGCGGCAACTCGTTCGGTTCTAGAAAGGCTTCGTTCTCATCATGCTCCCGATGCGGCTCCTCAAAGGGCAAGACGCAGAGGGAGTTCCAGTCTCCTGAAGGACTCGCCGAGGCGGTAGCCGCATCCAATCTTCCTTCAGAGATTAGTCAGGAGATTGAATCCCGTATCGCCACTGAGCAGAGCCGGAGGGCCGCTCTGGGAGAGAAGACCAGAGGAGGTCCGGAGGCTATACGCAGGATTATGCGACAGTCAACCGGAAGCGACGGCAGGTTGACTATCCAAACACTATCTTCAGAATTGGAAAAAGAGGGCTACTCCGAACCGTCCGCAGAACAGGTCATTGGACAGGCCGAGATGGAAGGTATCCTATTAATGGCCGACTCCGAAAGTTGGTATTGGCTCTAGTAACCTTCATGCCACTCATTCCAGTGGGTAGGACTACGGGCCCGTGGGTTAGTCTGGCCTATGCTAGATCGTTTGGGACGATTTGACCCAGGTTCAAATCCTGGCGGGCCCACCACTATTAGATTCGCTGTATAGCTTCTATATCGAAGAGTGAAACTGCATTATCGAGAGCTTCCTTGCGTGTGAACCACCTGGCTTCCTCTATCTCATCGTCCTTGGGCACAATGTCTTCCGCTGAAATATCTGCATGACATTTGTAAGTGAACGATATCCAATTAATCCCATCCTGCTGGAATATGGCCTCTTGGATGAGCGCCCCATCATCCCCCGCTAAAGGATCCCCCGATTCTCCCTTAGGGTCGGCTATCGAGATGTTGATTCCTAACTCTTCGAGTGCCTCACGTTCGGCACCCTTGCGAGGATGCTCCGCGTAATCGACAAATCCACCTGGAAGAGTCCAGCATCCAGTGAAGAATCCCCTAGTCACTTTGGCCATCAATATCCTGCCCTCAGAGTTGGTGATGACCACCTTACTCACTACCCTGTGCAGGGTCCGATAGACCGATTCGCGTGCCACCGGGTCGACGGCACTGTCGGAGATGACAGCATCCTTCCATGCCCAGTGCTCTGGCCATGTGATATTGGGTGTAGCGACGATTACCGTGTGGTCGTGCACTCCGAGGCGAAATCTGTTGATTCTCCTCTCCTTCCACCTGAGTCCCATAATCTCAGCTTCTTCAGGGGTTGGCAGCCTAATCAGGAAATCACCTCCGTCCCATTCGGTTCTGCCCTTCTTCGGAATCGCGGGACCATTCCCGTCCATATCGACGAGAAGCAACTTGCCGTCATGCTCGAGATGGATGTGCTCGCACTGCCTCTCCACGCACGACCCACTCCCTCAGACCGAAAGAAACCAGCGGACTAGTATCCTAGGATTCCGTTGAGTTGTTCCTTGTAGAATTCGGCTGATTTATGGAGACTCTCAAGCTCGAACTCCTCCAGATCAAGCTCGATTATTCGTTCCACACCGTTCTTGCCAAGCACTACGGGTACGCCGATATAGATGTCATTAAGACCGTACTGCCCGTTCAAGTAGGCGCTGCACGGTAAGCTGCGCTTTCTGTCATTGAGGATTGACTCAGCCATTATCGCCGCTGCCGAGCCGGGTGCGTAGAAGGCGCTGCCCTTCTCAAGCAGCTTAACAATCTCTCCACCGCCGCTCGCAGTGCGCTTGCAGATGGCATCTATGGTTTCGGCATCCATCAATTGGGTGATTGAAATACCTGAAACGGTGGTGTACCGAGGAAGTGGCACCATTGTGTCGCCGTGACCACCGAGTACCATCGCCTGAACATCTTCGTTAGACACTCCTAGTTCTTCAGCGATGAAGTGAGTCATCCTAGCTGAATCCAGTATTCCAGCCTGTCCAACAACCCTCTCAGGAGGAAATCCAGTAACCCTCTGCATATGATAGGTCATCAGGTCAAGAGGATTGGTAACCATGACAATGACAGAGTCGGGCGCATGTTCTCGAATGCCCGTCCCGACCTCGGAGATGATGTCAGCGTTCTTTCCGACCAGATCCTCGCGAGACATACCAGGCTTCCGTGGGAATCCCGAAGTCACTACAACAACATCGGCTCCAGCGATGTCTCTGTAGTCTTTGGTGCCGGTAATCTTTCCATCGTAGTTGAGTACCTGCCCTCCTTGACTCATGTCGAGGGCCTTCCCCTTGGCGAATCCCTCGTAGATATCGAGCATCACAATCTCCCCTATGTTCTTCTGAGCCAGTACGAAGGCGCAGGTCGCACCAACGTTCCCAGCTCCAATCACTGCGACTTTCCTAGCCCCTCTCGACATAGCATTCCTCGCTGGGAGCGCCAGCGGTCACGGACTTAGCATTAGTGATGCTCGCATTAGCCGTCTTGTAACTCCCAGTAACCCCTCTTTAGTCGCTGAATCTTCCGGCGACGGTTTCAATAAGCGCCCTCAGGTCGAATGCCTTGAGGAGACTGAGCCTACGGCTCAAACAGCGGAAGTGACAGATTGAGACTCGGAGTCCTGCTAGAACCCGAAGGCGAGAACAGAGTCGCCATTGTTCCCAATTCTGTCATCAAGCTGAGTAAGGCCGGATTCGAAGTTGTTGTCGAATCCGGCGCCGGAGCAGGTTCGAACTACTCAGATGCACAGTACGTTTCCAAGGGCGCTAAGGTGGGTCAGAGAGACGAGGCAGCAGCAGCAGATATCCTAGTGACGATTCACATGCCCGATGTCTCTGAATTGAACAGCGGCCAGATCATCGCGTGCGTGGCCGATCCATTCCGTCATCCAGATAGGGTTCGGCAGTGTATGGGTAACGGAATCACTCTGCTGAGCATGGACATGATTCCACGCAGATTGTCCCGAGCACAGTCGATGGATGTGAACTCCAGTCAAGACAACCTAGCAGGATACAAGGCCGTGCTCATCGGAGCAGATCATATCTCGAAGGCCATACCGATGATGACTACTAGTGCGGGCACAGTCAAGCCCGCCAAGTTCGTAATCATGGGTAGTGGAGTGGCAGGTCTACAAGCCATCGCCACAGCAAAACGCCTCGGGGCCATCGTCTACGCCTCTGATGTCAGAAAGTCAGCAGCCGAGCAGATTGAGTCCGTCGGGGGCCGTTTCATCGAGGTCGAGGGGATGGACGACTTTGAGGACGAATCAGGATATGCCAAGCCGCTGACGCCTGAATTCATCCAGAAGGTCAATGACACTGTATGCGAAGTCGCCAAGGACGCTGACGTAATCGTCACGACTGCGCGGATATTTGGCCGACCCGCTCCAATCACAGTTCCGAAAGACGCCGTGGCCTCGTTCAAGGATGGTGCAGTCATTGTGGATATGAACGCTGACGTCGGAGGCAACTGCGAACTCACTCAGCCGGGTAAAGTCATCGTCGAGCACGGAATCACAATAGTCGGCATAGAGAACTTGCCCGGCACCATAGCCTCCACTGCCAGCATGCTGTACTCGAATAATCTGACTAACTTCGTATCATCTCTAATCCAGGACGGCGAACTCGTACTCAGTATGGATGATGATGTTCTAGTCGGAGCCCCAGAAGATTCGGACTTCCATGTTACTGGGATGGGAGGGGTGTTGGTCTGCTCAGGCGGCCAGATTCACGAAAAACAGTCCCGACTCGCGGAGGTGGTAAACTGAGCCTCACCGTTGCAGCACTAATTGGTAGCATAACCGTCTTCGTGCTTGCCATATTCCTCGGGTTCGAGCTGATAAGCAAGGTCCCATCCACTCTTCACACTCCGCTGATGTCTGGCGCTAACGCAATCTCGGGGATAACCATAGTCGGCGCGCTGATACTGTCGAACACTGCATTCAACGAAGGAGATCCAGGTACTGCTGCATGGCTCGCCTTCGCTGCCTTGATTATGGCGACCATCAACGTGGTTGGTGGCTTCATGGTGACTAACAAGATGCTGGAGATGATTGCCGGCAAGAGACGAAAGGGGGGTGAGTAATTGGTCAACGCCGCCGTATGGGATATCGGCTACCTCGTGGCAGCAGCTCTCTTTATTCTAGGAATCAAACAACTCTCCAGCCCTCGAACTGCTCCACAGGGCAACAGAATGGGGGCTATGGGAATGTTCCTCGCCGTGCTTGTGACACTGGCCCGGATGTACTCTGAGGGAGTGGTGGGTTGGGAATTGATAGTAGGGGGTCTAGCCATTGGCATCTTGATTGGCGTTTTGATGGCTACAAGAGTCGAAATGACTGGCATGCCAGAGTTGGTGGCGCTGTTCAACGGTTTCGGCGGCGGCGCATCCGCACTGGTTGCACTCTCAGAGGTCCTAGGCAGATTACAGGAGGGTAATGTTCCCGACGCCGGAGTCGAACTCTACGCGATATGGGTGGCCATTGGTCTGTCCGGACTGGTTGGATGGGTGACTCTGACGGGTTCCCTAGTAGCGATGATGAAGCTCAAGGGAGGATTTGTAGTCCCCCTCAGTAAGAAGTGGGTTAGGTTCCCAACCTGGGGTCCACCGTGGCTAAATGTGGTGAAAATCCTACTATTTGCAGGCTCTCTATACTTCGTTTGGTTGACCATCGATGACCCGACTAACAAGGACTACATCTGGGGTATCGTTGGGTTTTCCAGCTTGCTGGGGATATTGTTCGTTATGCCGATTGGTGGCGCCGATATGCCTGTAGTTGTCAGCCTCCTCAATTCCCTCTCTGGTATCGCTGCCGCCTTCACCGGATTCGTCATCGGCAACAATGTACTCATCATCGCCGGCTCGATGGTAGGGGCTGCTGGCCTGATTCTCACTTTCATCATGTGCAAGGCGATGAACAGGACGCTGCCAGATGTCCTCTTCAAATCATTCGGAGGTTCTGGAGAGAAGGACCAGGTGACTCGTACTAAAATGGGCAGCGATCCCGAAGAGGTCGCAATGGTTCTCGATGGCGCCCAGAAGGTCATTGTCGTCCCTGGATACGGGATGGCTGTCAGTCAGAGTCAGCATGCCGTCAAGGAGTTCGCTGACATGATGGAGGCTGAGGGATGCGAGATCTCCTATGCCATCCATCCTGTGGCCGGAAGGATGCCTGGGCACATGAACGTCCTGTTGGCCGAGGCCAGTGTTCCGTATGAGCAGTTGATAGAGATGGACGACATCAATTCTGAATTCCCTGAGTGCGACGTTGCCCTAGTAATCGGAGCGAACGACACTACTAACCCCGTTGCTCGAACTGGTGAGGGACCCCTGGCTGGCATGCCAATCTTAAATGTCGACAAAGCAAGAGTGGTTGTAATGATCAAGCGCAGTCTGTCCGTGGGCTATGCAGGTGTCGACAACGACCTGTTCTACATGGACAAGACGATGATGCTGTTCGGCGATGGGAAGAAGATGATGAACGAGTTGAATTCCGCTCTCAAAGATCTCTAGGCGTCCGCATCCCAAGGGGATGCGACCGAGCAACGGTTATGAGACTCCCACCGACGAGGACACATCAGGTGCGGCCATGCGAGGAGCGGCGACTAAGGTATCCCTATGCCTCATACTAGTTGGTTTACTGGCCATACCCGTCTTTGGCATGAGTGGCGGTCCGAGTGTTTTGAACAGTAATGATGATCTCACTGCGAAGTACGGTTGCACCTGTCATAACAACGGAGCCCCTTCTGACAGTGCGGTTGTCATGATTACAGGGGTCCCAGTAATGTACGATATCGATGTAACATATCAGTTCACAATCAGGGTTGCAGACTCACTGACTCTTTCTGGAGGGGATGGCAATACTAAGGCCGGCTTTTTACTCTCCTCGGAAGGAATAGGGATCTTTTCATGGTCAGAGGAACAGGAGATTCGACAAGCCGATGGATCCGAAGACGATATTTCACATTCTGAACCCGACCCAGACGGCACTTGGGAAGTCAGTTGGACTTCTCCCTCAGAAGATGTCGGATCAGTTCACTTCTGGTTGGCAGGTAACTCTGTTGATGGTGGAGGAGTGCCGGATGAGATGGATTACTGGAACTTGCTGGCTTTCACAATAAGCCCCCCTGGGACTATTTCCTCTAGTGACGATTCGACGACTCTTGAGGCCAGAACCATATCTGTAGGGGACTATGACACATTGTTCGTGATTGAGGAGAATGAAGCTGAGAAGGAGGCAGAGAGGCAAGACGCAATCTCTCAAAGGGTGTACGAGCAGGGTAACTTGCTGTATTGGACCAGTCTGACCGCTCTGATAGTCGGTGCTGTGGTACAAAGAGAAGTGCTCGAGCGTCGTTACGACGAGAGTCCAGAGTTCCTAGCCTCTGAGCTGGCTTACCCGCAAGCGATTAGGAGGGGCGCTATCAGCATCGCATCCTTTGTCATCGGAGTTCGCTGGATGGCTTCTGACACCTCAATCTCATTCCCACCATCTAGCATCGTAGAAGAGGGAACTAGGGCGGTCGACCTGACAGTATTTGCTATCGGATGCACTTTCTTCCTCAGTGCTTGGGCTGCTTATGGCGTGTACAGAACTATTCTGGCTGCGAGATCTGAGCCGCAGGTTAAGGACATCCTCTGAGTATGCCGATGGAACTGTCTTCCGACCGACCTAGGCCAGTATTGGAGCACTTCTCGGAGTTGCATGGGATACTCAGGACATCAACCATCCTTCTGGCACTAGCAACGATCGTTTGGGCCTACGGTTCAGACTCCCTGATGCGTCTCTGGTTGGATTCACTACCCTTGGGTGCTGCATCGATGAATCTCTCGGTGTACTCTCCGTTTGATTGGCTGGAAATAAGGTGGTCAATGGCGATACTGCTGTCTATACTGACAATCATGCCGTACGCATCATTCAGATTCAAGAGATTCGCTAGCCCGGGCCTATTACCTAGAGAACGATCATGGCTCACTCATATTCTAGGCTTCAGCACTATCCTCATCCCTATGATAATCATCATCTGTTGGGTCTACTTTCTACCGCTGCTGATAGAGACCTCGCAGTCTGTGGACCACCTCGAAGGAGTGGGTAGCAGGTACGACGCGAGCGCACTATTCGGACTCACAATAGGACTCTCTTGGGTCATGATGTGCGCAATGCTCGCCACAGTCACATTGTCGTTGGCTCGACTGCTTGGTTTAGTTGAACACGGAGAGGCCAGATTTAGGATAAGATTACTGTTGATTTTCGGAGGTTTACTCGTCCTCACACTGCCTTCGGAATATGAGGGATTGAGGCTGTTGATAGCCGTGGCAGCAATGCTGGCCGCTGATAGGTTGTCCAGCACCCTGCCTCATGCCACTTTAGGTAGAAGATCCTTCAATTTAGAAGACTTCGTTTCTGAGAACGGGTCCGTAACTAGATTAGCCATTCTAGACTGCAGTTGCGAAGGAGCATGTCCACGATTCCCCTCAGACATTGTTCCTTCTGGCGTTGCCTCTCCGGGGTGCACTGCGCTTTGCCTCGATACCTCCGAACAGGCTGCCGTTACGGAGCTGGTATTGCACCAGAGAATCACTAAACTCATAATTAGCGGTTGCGACTCCACTCCGTTACCCGGACATCTGAAGGCTTCTCTCGACTCCCTTGGCTGCGAGTACAGCGGTTTGGGTTGGCTCGACAACCCCAAATCATCAGATGAATCTTGGAGAACAGCATCCATCACCGATTCGACTTCGCAGATGACCGGTTCTGCATTGGATTGAAAGAGGGACTCATGGACGTAAGTCCATGAACGCCGCCCGGGTAGTGTTTGCTGCAGCAATACTTCTGATGGGTGTTTGGGCCAATCTCAACTCCGATGTCATAGATGGGTGGGTGGATAACGGAATAGCCGTTCAGAACGACGAACCCATTTCTCTGGTAGGTTTACAGGAAGAGGAGGAATGGTTGATTGTAAGAGTTCAATTTCCCGGGAAGCCATTCTCACAGAGCAAGGCTGATTCAATGCTGAGAGGGGGCGGCTCTGCAGCAAGTTATATCGAACAGATGAGTGGCTCCGAATCTTCCCTCGTAATCACCGAGACCTCTGAAATATGGACGTCCCCTCATCCAGAGGGGCACTGGGGTGCAGATTCTACCGATGAGCGAGACATAGGAGTCACATCTCTAATCGAGGAATCTGTAGAGGCTCTACTTGTAGGGGCAGACCTGTCTAGGTGGGACTTCGATAGCGATGGGACAGTAGACCGCTTGCTTATCCTCCATTCGGGTGGAGCTCAGGAGTCAGGAAGTGGGGCCAATGCGATTTGGAGTCATATGTCTTGGCTTGACGAGCCCTTTGAGATTGGGGATTGGTCCGTGAGTCACTACACCATTGCCTCTCTGGATTCAGGAATAGGAACTGTGGTCCACGAAATGCTCCATCAGATGGGTGCACACGATCTCTACGACGTGCACAACGATATCCCTTCCTCAAATTGGAATGGCTTGGGCGACTGGGATATCATGGCAAGTGGGAACTGGAACGGCAATGGAGCCGTGCCATCGATGCCGGGAGCTGCGACACTCGATTTAATCGGAGCCAAACGCTCCACTGTTGTGGATGGTGACATTGGAGGAAGTTTCGTATTGGGTCCAATATCAAATGGCGGTATCGGTTTGGCCATCGAAATAGCACCAGGAGAAACCATATGGATTACCCTAAGGGCCGATTCTGGATTCGACTCGGCACTACCTGGTCACGGCATCATCGTCGAGCATTCGGATGACAACAATGGTAATGCGCCCGATAACCTTGTCAACACCGATCCTGAAAATGCCTGGGTCAAGATTATCGAAGCGGACGGCGATGACGCTCTACAGAGGTCGAGGGACTCGGGGTCTGCCGGAGACGCCTTTTCGGCGGGAGACGAATTCGGTGCTGATGGGATGATGATACGAGATAATCGAGGTAGGCTCGTTACGTGGTCTGCTACAGTAGTTACAATATCCTCAGAATCCGCAACTGTAGAGATAGAGCCGAAGGGAGAATCATCAGTGGAAGTGCTGACCCCGAGAGGTCCTATTCAGTTCATTTCGGGCGAATCGACCTACGCAAGAGTCACTGCTTCACAGGCTTGCACCTTGGAAGTATCTCTTTCAACGATACAGAGTGAGAGTCAGGTACAGCCTGAGTATATCGATATCCCAGTTGGAACGTACGATATAGAAATACTCGGCAATCCGAGTAGCACCAGTGATTCAGGAAGTGTGCGTGGCACCATTGGGTGTGAGGGCGAGATTAAGACGAATATTGATCTGGATTGGTTCCTCATAGGTCATAGATTATCAATTGAGGAATTGTACGTCGTCGTAGCATGGCAATCTTCCTCTTCAGTAGAACTCATGCCAGAGTACGAGGGTGAGGAAGAGCGAACATATTCCATCGCAGTCGAGGGCGCGGCCGCTAGGATTGCTACTACCTCAACTCCGATTTCCCTTTTTCCTGGTGACTCCATCATACTGGATATAGAACCAGATGGGCTGATGGAGCCTGGTATGGTAGCAAGGGGTAATCTGGTGTTGTCAGATAGTCACGGCTCTGAGTTGCGAATACCATTGCTACTGGAGGCCGAATCCCCATTCACAGGTGACGGTTTGGTCGCTTGGTTGGCAGAACCATCTAACGGACTGCTAGTGATTTGCGTGCTGCTGGCGATATCAATAGTCTCTGGAGGACGAAGTCAATTACAATCGCCTCCCGAATCTGCCTAATCATCTCCGATTCGGGTTGTTCCACCGCGAGTCTGCCGGCGGTCTTGTTATCGATAGGTAACTCCACACTCCATCGATTTGGAGTGGGTGCAACCAAGTCTTGCCGACTCCGGATGCTAATCTCGAGGCAAGGCAGGCCCCTCTCCAATCATGAGGTGCTTCAGCAGGATGTATAACCAGCCACGGAGCGTGACCTTCTCCAAGAGTCCGCTCATAGCACCTCCATCTGGTTCCATACTTGAAGCCCGGACGGGGATGCAGGCCTCTACGAAGCAAGTCACGCAGAATATCCGCTCCTAATGTGTCCCGTCCAGCACCATTGTGTGAATCGATCATCTCGTTCGTACTGGCATCCAACACCCTTCCTCCTGGGTGTGGCACGCCAATCCTCTCTTCAGGCCAATTATCAGAGTCTACGATGAATCTCCCCCCGTTGTCCAAGGGTGAACTGCTAAGTCTAGCGATATATTCCAAGTCTGTTTCTGTGTATTCCCCCATCATTCCTTCGGGTTCAACTCTCGCTACACGGTAGGTAACCACTGCATGCTCGTCATCGACCACAAGAATTTCAGGAATCCTCCCCTTGCTTGAGACCCGTTCCGACCAAGCGTATAGGTCGTCAACATCGAGATGTTCACTGGCGTGAAACCATCTAACCTCGGAAACGGGGTCGCCCGACCTAGGATGCCCCTCGGATGTCCACCTGAGTGCCCAAGTTGAGTCGGTGTAGACCAACTCAAGGGCATCGAAGTTCTGATGGATGACCAACTTGTTTCCAGGGACTCTGAGAGATTCCATCACTACAGCCTCATCAAGCAACCTTGGTGAATCTACGACTGCTTCTTGCAACCAATTTACTGCCGGCCAGTCTACATGCCTATGATCATGGCAAAAAATCACCTCTGCTGGAGTAAGCAGAAGTCTCCTCCCTTCCATTGGCCTTCCTATGGCGGATTTGTTCCAAAGCCTATCACAGGCCTGCCCGTCATACATCCATCCGCCTTCGTACAGTTCCACGTTACGACGAGAAGGTTCCAGACTTGAGTTCGCCGGTTAGCAAACATCATTCACATGCATCGGCACGCACAACCGATGGATGAGTCCGAGGAACGTGCTGCGACCCTAAAGAGGCTGAGGATGCTTTTGGATGACGTAGGCTCCTCAAAGGTAACTTTGATTGGAGATGTGATGCTTGACAGATTCCACCACGGTTACGCCAATAATCTCGATTCCACTGCCCCGGTCCCCGTCCTGAAGATTCTCCAGTCTGAGGAGACTCCAGGAGCAGCGGCTCACATTGCGATGGGCCTGAACTCGCTCGGCCTCCAAATCAGCCTGCATTCCAGTGTAGGGGATGACAGAGAGGGACGAGTCATAATTGAGAAACTATCTGGGCACGGAATCGATCCAAGCGGCATAGCAATTGTTCCGGAGCGTAGCACTCTGACAAAGATTCGATTCTACGGCAGCCGCGAGAGCCTGCTAGATAAAAGCCAGATATTGCTTCAAGCAGACAGAGGGCCCCGCGAGGACTTTCCTGACAGCGTTCGCGAATCACTGACAGAACAAGCCATGTTATCCTTAGAGGATAGCTGCGCTATCGTCCTATCTGATTATGACAAGGGAGTCCTAGATACAATTGGCGCCAGGGCTCTTATCGATGCTGCAAGAGATGCAAATCTCCCTGTGATAATGGATCCAAAACTATCTGGGCTTGACCGGAGCAGGGGTGCTGACGTGGTCCTGTTCGAGAAACGAGGACTGGACCTTCTAAGTCGCCGACAGATGACATCAGATTCCACTGATGCAGCCAAGAATCTTATTGAGGAGTATGGCTGGGGCGCTATGCTCGTGCTTGGTGGCATTCATGGAGTGACGCTATATCAGGCTGGCTTGGAGCCGATACACATCCCATGTGCGGCCCCTGCTCCAGTCCAGCAAATAGGTCTGCACGATGCTGCCGCTACTGCACTGGCAACAGCACTGGGCAATGACCTTTCAATGACGGATGCGGCTGCGCTCGCAGCAGCGGCTTGCGAATGTGTACTGTCTGCCAAGGCTAGTCACGAATTCGTCAATCGTACAACACTCGGCCTCTGGTTGGATGAACTGGCATGGCAACTCCGAATCTCCGATAGATGATTTCATCATCTACCCATGAGATTCATTACATGTTGGCACGGGCCATAACTCGTGAAATCAACCTTCGTCCTTGTCGCGATGCTGGTTGTAGCATCTTTCTTCACCGCGATCACGACCACAACCGCGGACCAACCAGACGACATCCCTCTGATTGGTTTCGATTTCGAGAACGGTCATTATTCGAACGGGTCTTTGATAATATCCGGATTTGTCGAAGACGAAATCATACCGACTATGGTGCAATGGCGACTCGAACCGACTGACGGTGCTTTGGGTGGCGACATCACCTCATCGCTGGAAGTAATCGAAACATCGAGTTCGAGAGTATCCTGGGCTTGGTCGATTATTCTCGATGAGTCTGATACCGAGCCCATTTCTCCCTGCACCTGCTATGTCTCGATTACCGTACAGTCGAAAACAGGAGATATATGGGAGGCCAGTAGAGTGATGTTCCTTGGCGACACTTCGAGGTCTGCAATCATAGTGGACTCCCCTGAGCCCGGAGACTGGGTCCATGGATTCATCTCCGTGTCAGGTTGGAGCATGTATCCAATGACATGGACCACTCCGGAGCTTAGGTTATTCGCGAAGCCAGCTTCCAACTCTATCGATGCTTGTTCGACTGAAGCAAATTCGGATATGTCAGCACACCTCTCTATAATAATTCCAGATGGAGAATTCTCGGAATCATTGAATATTTCCGGTTTGGCTGATGGATGGCATTCACTGTATGCTGAGAACTATGACCCATCCGGGGTGACCTATTCGCAGGAATGTATCCCAATACAGATCAACAACCTTGCACCATCGATATCCATCGAAGGTCCCGACTACTCATTGGAGGGGGAAGGTGACTTGTTCTTCGATGCCACCGCAACTGATGACCCAGTATGGGGTAGAGAAGGATTGCACTACATGTGGGTTCTCCGAAAACCATCACACTCAGGGCAGACACCTCTACAGATTGTGATGGGCCAGGACAGGGGGACGATGACGATTCCCACTGACAGTTCAGGCGATTACAGTCTGACTCTGGCTGTCACCGATGCTGGGGGAATTTCGAGCACCATGGTGAAGATATTCACAATTCAGAATGTTATTCCGAAGGCCATAGCTTCACTGGACGATTTACCAATCGAAGATGGTGCCAGAATCAAACTGAGCCCTGGCTCTGAATGGATGCTAGATGCATCTCTCTCCGAGGACTCTGAAAACGACCAAGTCGGGTTGAGATGCGTATGGAAGATTAATCACCAACCGGTTTTTGAGGGCTGCATCAGAGCCCTATCATGGCCTTCTGGTGCCGGTGATGAAGTCATCTTGACTCTAGATGTGATTGACGATGATGATGATTACAATAGCATCTCTGTCCTCTTAGTTCATCCCGATGCCAGTGAACCCCTGCCTTATTCACTACTAGTACTGGTAATTTCAGCTTTATTCATGGTATCTGCAATTCTGCTGAGGTATCGAACGTCTGACGATTCTTCCTCTATACCGAAGTGGAAGTCTGATGAATAGACTCGATTTCAATACCCACATGCATAATAACGCACCTCTTGACGACAATCTGCGGTGAGTGCATGAGTGAACCTGCTCAGTCTGATTCTGAATACCTCTCTAGGCAGTCTACATTCCTAGGGCAGTTGCCAGTGGGATCTCTGGTGCTAATGCCTACCAATCCAGTGGCGTACCGCTCAAATGACACGACTTTCCCATTCCGCGCTAATTCCTACATGCTGTACCTTTGCGGTTGGAGCGACCCTGGAGCAGTACTAATGGCCCATCGTGAGGGGGCCGAATGGATCACCACACTTTTTGTCCAGCCGCGTGATACAAAGGCAGAGATATGGGAGGGCCGAAGAGTAGGGGTCGAAGGTACAGTATCTGGTTGGCCTGTTGATCAGGCCCATTCTCTGGAAGATATAGCCGACTCCGTCAACTCACACCTTGATACCTGCACCTCTGTCTATTCTATTTCGGGACTCAATCCCAAGTTGGACGAGTTGATTAGTAGGGCAGAGGGAGTAGAATTAGCGGATCCCACTCCAATACTTGATGACATGCGGGTGTTGAAGTCTGAGGAAGAGATTCGGGCAATGCAGAAGTCGGCTGACATCGCTTCAGCATCCCACATCGCTGCGATGCGAGCGACATTTCCAGGTATTGGTGAGTGGCAAATCCAGTCAGTAATTGAGGCCCATTTTATCGCCAGCAAGAGCCGTTGGAGTTACCCGTCAATCGTAGGCGGGGCCGAGAATGCGACCATATTGCATTACAATTCCAACGACAAGGAAATCTCTGCTGGAGAACTGGTTCTAGTGGATGCGGGGTGTGAGGTTTCCGGGTACGCCTCCGACATCACCCGGACATGGCCGGTCAATGGGAAATTTAGCGACCAACAAAGGGAGATATACGAACTAGTGTTGAAAGCAGAACTAGCGGGAATCGAAGCCTGTCAGGCTGGTAGTCCTTGGAGTTCTATGCACCATGCAACTTCTCGTGTGTTGGCTCAGGGATTGATAGATCTCGGAGTCTTGGATTGCTCTCTGGAAGATGCTCTCGGGGATGATTTTAATGGCCCATTCCGAGATTTCTTCATGCACGGCACAGGACACATGCTGGGCCTAGATGTACACGACGTCGGAGGTGGCCGACAGGGCGATGACGGACCTGAGAGGCAACTTGAACCTGGAATGGTACTCACTGTAGAGCCAGGACTGTATTTCGGCAGTTGGAGGACCGATGTAGAGATTCCAGAACGTTATGCAGGAATAGGAGTCCGTATCGAGGATAATGTGCTCATTACAACAGACGGCCCAGTGGTCCTGACATCGAATTGCCCAAAGACAATCGATGAAATAGAAGCACTCGTAGGAAATGACGGGTGATATTCTGTCTGTCTGGAGAAATATACTACAATCTCAGAACTCTGCAGATCCTCCGAGGCTAAGCGTCGATGATGCTGTGGTCCTATACGATTCAGCTGATATCAACGAACTGATGCACGCTGCGATGTTGCGCAGGAGGTCCCAAGTCCCTAGTAATGAGGTGACGTACCTCGTCGATAGGAACGTGAATTACACTAATGTATGCACTATCAATTGCCAGTTCTGCTCCTTCTATAGGCCACCCGGACACCCTGAGACCTACACACAGTCTACTGATGAAATCAGCGATAGACTTTCTGAATTGGAAGACATAGGCGGTTCGCGAGTCCTGATGCAAGGGGGTGTGCACCCCGAACTCCCCCTGAAGTGGTATACAGAACTGATTCGTGAATTGAGTTTGAGACACCCATCCATAGCATTAGATTGCTTCTCTCCAATCGAAATCGAAGGTATCTCTGAGGTCTGTGGAATACCGACCAAGCAGGTTCTGATGCATCTGAAGGAGGCAGGGATGCACGGACTCCCTGGGGGCGGTGCTGAAATGCTAGTCGACGATATACGACTGGATATCTCACCAAAGAAAGGATCTGCGGATAACTGGCTTAGGGTTATGCATGAAGCACAAGAACTGGGTCTTACGACTTCCGCCACAAATGTCTTCGGTTTTGGCGAGAGTAATTTTCACCGAGTACTCCACATGGACAGGGTGAGGGGTATGCAGGACAACGCTGTATCAACTGGTAAAACGGGTTTCACATCCTTCGTATCATGGCCTGTCATGTTGGAGAATAATTCGTTAGGTTCTAGGAACAAAGGTCACAACAAGATAGTTCTGGGTGCTGGCCCCACCGAATACCTCAGACACGTCGCCGTCTCAAGACTATTCTTTGACAACATAGAGCACATTCAGGCGTCGTGGCCCACAATGGGACTGGATGTGGCCCAGATGGCCCTACTAGCTGGTGCCGATGATGCCGGCTCTACAATGATGGAGGAGAATGTGGTTTCAGCTTCTGGTACGACGAAGACGGAGGCCACTGAAGAGGAGCTGCAGAGAATGATACTCAGAGCTGGTTTCCGTCCTCGGAAGAGGGATTCAGACTACGTGCTACTAGAAACTGAGTCTATTCGTGAAGACTTGGCAAGCCCTGTCCCGATACAACCTGACAGCCTAGGTTGATTCAGTTCTTCCACTTCTAACTGGAAGTTTCGGAACGTACTCAAGACCAGTTCTTGGGGGTATGATAACTTGGCTTACCCACTTCATTTTAGTTCCATCATCCCTAATCGCCTCTATTACAATCTCCCAATGGATGGCGATTAAAGCGGAATAAACTGAGCCAGGCCATCGATTAACAGGTTCCTTGAACACAACCTCACCGCTCCCTTCACTTAGGTCAACCCAATCACCAGGATCATGCACCCTCATAGGTTCAAGCAAGAGAACTCGGGGGTGTGCAACAGGCATAGGAGTAGCCTCTCCGACCCCAGTTCCGAGTTCTTCTCCGCTTGTAATCCTCCTCTCAGGTAGTCTCGTTGACATTCCAGGGGATGGCTGCTCTCCTTCTGAACGCTGTAATGCCTCCAGTACCTTACTTCTCTCCGGAACTGCAATTCCTACTTGCAGCCTACCTCGTACGGGCATCATGTCAACTGGCATGGTTATCCTGCTAGCTCGGACCTCTGAATCCCTGACGGCCAAGACCATTTTAGGCGACTCAATTGGCGAAGCGATGTAGGCGTTCTGACGCCCAATGTCACGCAGATTCGCTACCATTCTGAAGACGATTGGAATCATGAAGACAGGGAATGCCACTAACAGAAGCTTCGGGTAGTCTAGTGGGCCGATGCGGTATGAGCCTGCGAATGATTCTGATATCAGGCCCAGACTGACTAGCCCAGGTTCCATGGAATGAGCGAGAAGAGCAAGTATCAGCAGCATGACAGTTGGCCGTATCAGTCGACGCGCCATCTTGTGTAGAGGATCAGGTTCGATGTACCATCCATTTCTTGTCCTCATCAGGAACGGGAATGGTTCGGGAGACACTTCGCAAGATATCTCAGGCATTTCGTGGTCGTCGGACTTGCACCCCCTCCATTCGACCATCCAGTCGTCATCCGCCCCTATTCTGAAGGAAGGTGGAGGTTGATTCTCAGACTTCACGACGACTTCTATCAAGGGCACGGCTCTTGGATTCATGTGGGAATGCTCGAACGGTGGATACCTGATTCTCTGCAATGATCTATACATGAATCAACCCCACAATACAGCCTTTGCAGCTCTCTTGGCGATGGACTTGAATTCGGGTACCTCCTTCAGCATCCGAATACCTAGGGGTATCGGATGCTCAATGTCTCCAATCTGATTAATCAGTTCAGTTACTTCTGGACGAGACCAGACGGCGAACACCCTATCTAATTCCTCATCTGTCATCTCAGTCAGAAAAGCCTCTCGTAGAGCCCTTGCTCTGTTCTGTTCTCTTCTGAGAGGGCTCAATAGACTAATCACCTCTTTCACTGCAGCATTAGAGAAATCATCTCTATTCAAGCACTCCAAAAGATTCGGAGTCAACATCTCTACTTGTCTGAAACCCGGGCCAATCCCTCCCCCAGTAGTGGGTTTACACAGCCCCGCTGCATCTCCGAATAGCACTACTCTTCCTATCATCGGCCTTTTCACCAGCCCACTTGGAATAGGTCCGCAAAATCTCCCAATTTCCCGGCATTCCGAGAAACGCTCTCTCCAGAGTGGCTCCGATCTCAACCTATCAAGCAACTGTTCGCAGGATTCTTCCCTCATCATCTCTGGCTTACTCCATGTACCAATCCTCGTCGTTTCTCCTGACGGGATAGCCCAAGCGAAGAAACCCGGAGAGAATCCAGATCCGGTGTACATATCCAACCTACCATGTTCTCCCTTGTACCCCGTAACCTCTACTTGAAAACCAATCATGAGCTCCTTAGGGCGCCCCATTCTAAACCGTCTACGGACCCAAGAGTGAGCCCCGTCGGCTCCACACAGTAACCTGCATCTGACTGTTTTATCCCCTTGTGGAGTAGATACTGAAAGCAGTACATGATCTTCATAAGAATCTGCAGATAATGGCTTACTGGAGAGCCAGATCTCTGCTCCGGACTGCACAGCCCCTCTCACGACACCTTCGTCGAACAGTTTGCGGCAAACTGACCATGTTCGAATATCCTGTTCGTTACCAATTACAACGGGTATTCCAGACGGACTGTGAATTCTAGCTCCCCAGATTGGAGTCAATACTGTGCTCTGCAACCCTGTCAGACTCATGGTTTCAGGATTCACGAGCCCAGCGCACTGAAACGGTCTGCCTATCTGCGCATGCTCTTCCAGGAGTAGTACACTTGCCCCTCCTTCAGACATCCTTTGAGCTAGGAATCCCCCTACAGGGCCGGCTCCGACGACTACGACATCGTACTCAATAGAATCCACGCCTCCCCTTACGGGCATTTGTTATTGAGTGCTGCCACAAAGATGTGGTGCAGACATCAACTCTGTTTACTCTTTCTCCGGCGCGAACGCTTTTTCATTTCATTGATGATAATGCTGGCATCTGCCTTACTCATCTCACTAATATCCTTCAGACCGGCTATAGCCAGCATCTCGTTCAAGGGAACTTCGTATTGCTCTGATAGCTTGTTCACCAAATCAACCTGAGGGGGTGTCGCAGGCAGATTCTTACTATTTTCAATCATCTGAGATATTAGTTCACTGGCGGTGCCATCCCTCCCTCCCGTCAGTTCCGATAGGTCTGCAACACCGGCATTCTCTAGGGTAACATCTAATTCCAGACCGGCCTGATCGGATAACTTCACAATTAGATTAGTCTGCTTCTCGCTGGGGGGCAGATGCCCATTATCCTCCTCGGAATCGAATAATTGTTCGATGATATTTCGCGCGTCGTCCCCAGTCAACTCATTGAGGGACTTGCCTGATAGCAACTCGCCCCTCCGCTTATCGTTTAGATGTGGTATTCGACTCTCCAAAAGTGCCATCTGCTTGGGCGTGGGAAACTCCCGTTTCTTATCCAGCGCCCTGTTGTGCATCGATCTGAATTCTTCTACGAAACCGGCCCAGACTTCAGGCCCACCGATTCTGCCGTGCTCGATTCCATTTAGGTTGTCTTCCATTTTTGAAGTGAAAAGCGGTGTGAATAACCTTTCAGACTCTTCTTGTTCGTTGTAGAACGGCACCACATCTAACCATAGCATGCGGCCCCCATCAGTAGGAATTAGCGAACTCCCTTCGACTTTGATGTATTTTTTAGTAGAGAGATTCGAAACTGTACTTACATACGTCGACGGACGGCCTATCTCCGCTTTCTTCATTGCTTGGACAATTGAACTCTCAGAGAACCGCTTCGGCGGTTTGGTCTCATCCGTCACCATCAGCGGATTCTCTTCAGACTTCGAGATGTTCCATTCGCTTTCTTCTTCTAGTGCATATTTTGGAGGACTTGTCCTTACATCACCGTGGTACTTCGTGTATACCGCCTCCCATCCGGTATGAATTCTCCAAGAGGCCGATGCTGTCAATGGCTTCTTCAAATTGTCTGCAGTAGCCCGCATATCTCTTCTCTCCCTAATAGAGGGCGACATTTGACTGGCGGCAAACCTCGCCCAAATCAAACCATACAGACGCCGCTCGTCCGCGCCGGCATCGACATCAGTCTTCTCGGGACGGGTTGGTCTGATGGCTTCGTGAGCGTCTTGTACGTTGGAAGCTCCTTTCTTGGCATCGGGTCCTAGCGCGCCAGGGCCCAGATGATTATCTCCGAATTCATTCTTGATATACTCCCTTATCTTCTCGCGCGCCTCTGAATTGGTTCGAGTAGAATCTGTTCTGATGTATGTCACATGACCCGATTGGTATAGGGTGGATGCCATTTTACTGGTTTTCGCTACAGACCATCCGAGAGCGGAACTCGCGGCTTGCAGAAGCGTAGCAGTTGTAAACGGCGGTTGCGGTTTACGGTTTGTCTTACCTTCTTTCACTGAGACAATACGGATGGTTTTGGCATTATCTAGGGCATCGAAAGCATCCTTGGCCAATCCAGAATCGGCAGTTCTGTCGGCGCGGTGCTTCCCCGAATCATCGGTCCACGCTTCCTCATCATTCTTCTCGTGGAATCTGACGTTGAAGCGAACTTTGTCAGAATCAACGTGGACGCTATGGAACTCAATTGGCACATGAGCCTCTCTCTCGAGCTCCCTTTCTACGATGAAACCCAATGTCGGAGTCTGAACCCTGCCCATTGAGGCCAGCCTCCATGATTTGCTGAATCGCGAGCATCGAAATCCGACCAATCGGTCCATGAATCGACGAACTTTGGCAGCATCTACCAAATTCACATCGATTTCCCCTGATTCCTGAATTGCTTCATTCACCGCAGTTTTTGTAATCTCATTGAACGTGACCCGCTTGACCACGGGGAAGTTAGAGAACAGAATGCTTAGTCTCCATGCGATGAACTCACCTTCTCTGTCCGGGTCAGTTGCTATGTAGACCTCATCTACACCCTTCCGCGTAGCCTTGTCCAGAATCTTGTTGATTACTTTCTCTGCACCATCGGTCCAATCCCAAGGAGGTTCTGGGAGGTTACCGTTATTGGAGGCCCACATGGCTTTCGATCGATCCTTACCCTTACCAGATGGAAGATCTTGGACGTGCCCGTTACAAGCTTCTACAATCCAGCCTTTACCGAGATACTTGTTTACCGTTCGTGCCTTTGCACCAGATTCGAGAATCATTAGTCGCACAGTATCATTCCTAGCCAACTATGTCATCGAAGACTAGCCCGGCCTCGTTTCCGTGTGCCCCGATGAACTCCGTATAAACATGAGTAGTCTGAGTACCGACCAACGCGCGCGCGGGCGAGGGGGCGCGCGAAGCCACCTACCTCAGTCGTTGCCTAGATGCTTCTTCATCCCATGGCCCTTCAGCCGCTGGTCCTGCGCATCCAACGCATCCAGGATAGCCAGCTTCGGCTAGCCTGAGGACCGTGTCCGTGAAGCGATTCCATATCGAAGAGCAATTTCCTGGTATCCAGACAACTCTGAAATCTACAGGCTCATCTGCAGCGATAACCCCTCCTGGAGAATTCAGCATATCAATTGTTATTCCTTCGGAATCAGATGTCTCGCCGACTACACCGAGCAGCATCCCAGGTGATATATCGCCGATATTTATTGATAGGGCATCTATACCTAGGGAGGTTGGGTTTCGATGGTGGACCACCATTCCCTCTGACCGAAGTGCCCTGCGAGCCAGTTCGCTGATTGCCGCTGCCTCGATTGTTGAGCGCATGGGCTGGCGATGTAACGCAACGCTTGAAGGATACCGTTCTGCGCGTTCTGTTGATGGGGTTGCCGTATTCGCTATTCGCGAGGCCCCTGCTTAGATTCACTGACTCTGAGAAAGCGCACAGTTTAGTAATGAGGGGCCTAAGTACGTTCGGCCAGAGCCGAGCTGGTCAACGAGCACTCAGCACAATCTATCACGCCCCCGAACTCCCCATACATGTTTTCGGCAGATTGTTCCATCACCCCCTTGGGCTGGCTGCGGGATTCGATAAGGGGGCGGAGGCACTCAGCGCATGGCCCGCCTTAGGATTCTCTTGGATTGAGTATGGTGGCATCACCAGATTCCCCCAGGAAGGAAATCCAAAACCTAGGATGTTTAGAGCCCATTCTGAGAGGGCGCTGGTCAATAGAATGGGATTCAACAATCCTGGCGCTGCTGCTGTGAGGGACCGATTGATAGCCAGAAGGGCCTCTGGAATGTGGCCTAAGGTTCCCGTGGCTGCGAACATCGGCCGTTCTAGGAAGACGCCTAACGAGAGCGCCCCATCTGATTATTCTAGTTCTATGGAGATGTTGTGGAACCACGCAGATATGTTTGTACTCAACGTCTCCTCTCCGAATACTCCGGGTTTGAGAGAACTGCAGGAGGTAGATCATCTGGCTTCTATACTAACGGAATGCAAGATGATGTCAGAAAGAAAAGGAGGAGGAAAACCCTTGCTGCTAAAACTCTCTCCGGACAATAGCGATGACGAGATTATCGCATCCGCTCAAATGGCATTGCGGAAGGGCATCGACGGTTTCGTAGCCACCAACACAACACTGCATCGGCCCGTGCCTAGGAACGCTACTTCTCGCAGTGTGTTCGCTGAGAGTGGAGGGCTCTCTGGACGACCCCTACAGGCACGTTCGAACGAGGTCATACGCTTGCTCTACGAGGAAACTCAATCGTCTGTCCCGATTGTAGGAGTGGGAGGGATTGATTCTGTGGACACTGCTTGGCAAGCTGTCTCCTCGGGCGCTTCCCTACTGCAATTGTATTCTGCCTTAGTCTTCAACGGACCCTCTGTCGTGAGTGGTATCGTCAAGGGACTCAAGAAGAGGGTGACGGAGAATGGTTTCCTCGGTATTGAGGAAGCAGTCGGCCTAGACATCACTTGAAGGGATAGAAAACACTCATCTATCATCTACCTGACCTAATGTCATGGCAGGTACTAGAATTTCCCGGTTGACCATCGTTGGCGCCTGTTTGGCAGCTTTAATCGCAATGATGTTCCTTAGTATAGAACCTCAAATTCAGTATTCCATTGACGAGGTCATGTCGTCTCCTGATTCCCACGAGGGCGACATCCATCTGAGAGGGCAGGTGGCAATAGGGTCAGTCGACACCTCGTCAACTTCCTTTGAGTTAGTTGGCCAGACTCATTCACTTCAAGTCGATTATTCAAGAGTGGTAGTTCCAGATGGATTTGAAGAGGGTCACACAATTGCTGTCAAAGGTAACCTAGTAAGTAACTCCGACGGATGGTTGCTTGAGGCCCATGAGATACAAACAGGATGCCCGTCTAAGTACTCGGAATAGTCTCAGAAATATTTTCCCACCGGGGATTCGTTGATATGTGACGATATCTAGCCACAGTCGGGCTAGGGGGGGAGTTGACGTGCTCTATTATTCTCAAATCGTCGGTAATGGAGACCCGAAGTCCGAGGGCGGCGCAGACGAGCCATTGGTGTTTCACCGGTTAACGTCGATGCCTCGCCCCCAAGAGATCCAGGTTGACGGAAACCGCTTCCGGAGGGAAGCGGGGCCCATCTAAGCCCGGGAACCAGGTCAGGCGCGGAAGCGAGCAGCCCGACCGGGGACTCTGGATGCCTTGGGATTGCGGGGCGGAGGAGATCGGTGAACATACACCTTTGGTGACGAGCGTCCACCGAGGACGCGCCCACCTATTCAGGTATTCCCGATAGGCCACCCATCAGGCAAACTACTTTGAAATGGCTTTCCGAAACGGGTTGTACTGACAGCCTCTGTCCACGTCTTAGGAGAGGCATTCCTTCCAGTGATGGATTTGTTCTGAGTTCAGGTAACGTAATCGGTTCTAGTTCCGACACGGCCTCAATGTCTACCATCATCCATCGTGGGTCGTCAGATGTGGCCTTCGGATCGAAGTATTTCGATGACGGATCCTGAGCTGTGAAGTCAGGATATGCCTCTTTGCTTACTCTCGCAACCCCTGCGATATGAGGGGGCTTGCAGTTGGAGTGGTAGAACAGAACTAGGTCCCCTACTGACATATCGTCTCTCATCAGGTTCCTAGCCTGATAGTTTCTGACACCATCCCAATGGGTCGAACCGTCTTCTACCAGTTGTTCCC
>Ga0206680_10000027_pt1 | contig 57077 bp, 53 predicted proteins | sample M115012015metaG_FD_160124 | JGI IMG/M metagenome (GOLD analysis project Ga0206680, IMG submission 160124) | Ammonia-oxidizing marine archaeal communities from Monterey Bay, California, United States - M1 150m 12015 | ecosystem: Environmental > Aquatic > Marine > Intertidal zone | place: USA...
TTGCCTCCGGCTGCTGCACCCGGATCTGACGCATCTTCACCGTGGACCGAGACGGCCAGATTCGGCCTACCGGTGATCACGACTCGGTGAAGTCCACCATCGACACTGGACTGAGGCCAGTCAGGTGCACAACTGTCGTCGATCCTGGTTACGTGCTCCGCTACTAGAACCGGCCGTCCGCCTATAACTCCGTTCACCTCGAAGCGAAAAGCGCCCTGTGTCCCAGCTTCAAACTCACCCATTCCGTCCACGTGCACGGTTCGTTCGAGAGCTCGACGGTCGGTGTCAGTGGTTATCGAGTCCAGCTTCAGGTCTAGGCCATCGGCCAATACCCGGATCATTGGGGCCCAGACTGTCATTAACCCGTATTCGCTCAATATGGGAGTTGGGTAGTCGAGCGGGTGGCCGAAGCCGCAGAGGTCCCGAACCGCCTGAGGCTGGTCATAACCGGTGTAGTTGGCGACCTCTTGGGCCCGTACTTCCGTGATGTCGGCACAAACCCCGGTCAGGAGTAGCGGCAGGATGTCAAGAACCCAGCCAGGGTCAATGCCCGACACCAAGATCGAGCTGTCGCCTTCAATGCAGGCCCTGACCACACGAGACCGGAGTGGTTCCGGCGCCGACGGTGGATGGAGCAAACCATGGAATGCCGTCGAGACGACGTCGGTGCCGGAAGCAAGCACCCGTTCCACCTCCTCCAGGGACGCTTCGGGGCGAAAGTCGGCGTTCACGGCGTAGACCACTGCGTCAACGTCGTCAGCCTCAGCAATCCAAACCTCGTCGGTTGCCTGGATCCCCAAGGTCCCGATCCCAGCTAGAACACCGGCGTCGACACCAACCTTGTCAGGGTCGGCAACGATCACGCCGACCAGTTCCAACCCGTGGTGTGCGACAACGGCCCGAATCGCCGGCCGGCCCACATTTCCGGTACCCCACACCACCACCTTGAGCGCCACAACTGACCTCAGCCGGAGGTTCGGGGGATTCCGTGAAACGGCGATCCGGCTTCCCGGTACGCGCCGTAGAGATCGAAGAACTCTTGACCGAACGGGTTTTCGCCGCGAAGAGGCATGGCTGCTCGCACCACCGTGAAATCAAGAGGGGTTAGTTCGGCTGCCTGATCAAAGTGGGAGTCAGCAACATCGGATAGGCCGGCTCGGCGTGCGTGCGCGGCGAGCCTGAAGTGGAGTCGGGCTTCCACCTCGTCGACGGTCAGATCGGCCACGGTATGGCTCGCATCTTCGGGAACCTGGCCGTCACCGACCCAGGCTCGTACGAGTTCGAGATGGCCCTCACAGTGCACACCGGTGAACTCAGAGAAGGTGTCGGTACCGACCTCTGCCGCGTTGGGCCTGACGATTCGATCCTCTTCGTCCACCCAGATGACAGTTGGCACGTTGCTGATTGCGTACAACTCGGTGAGGTGATGATCGGCGTCGACCAGCACCGGGTAGGAAACCTCTTTAGCAAATTCTTGGAGGGCGTCGACATTTTCGTCAATAGCTACCGCAATAACAGTAAAACCTGTCTCGCCTAGTTCGTCTTGCAGCGCCTGCCACCCGGGCAGGTCAAAAGCGCACCCTCACCAGCTGGCGAAGGCCACCAAGAGCCGTTTACGGCCTGCCCAGTCGGAAAAGGATTTCGGTGACCCGTTCAGGTCAGGGAGTGTGAAGTCGGGGGCCCTGCGGCCGTGAAGGGCTTCGAATCGGTCACCTGCGGGCTGTCCGACAACCAGTAACCCGGCGTCCGCGTCTATTACAGCCGGCCGATTCAAGATCTTGGCGACAGCCAAAATGTCGATACCTTCATCGTGTTCAACCTGGGAACGATCGGCGACAGGGACACAAACCGTCTCACGGCATAGGCCTTCTGCATGCCACTCCCAGCCGAGCAGTTCACCAAGTGCCTCGGGACTCACGATGGGTCGCTCGTCGTCCCAGACGGCTTCGACAGTCGAAGCCTGTTCGGCAATCACGGTAAGAGGTCGCCGGGCCAGGCCGGTCACAACAGAACTCACAGCAGTGGCTTTCGGGTAGGCATCGGATCCAGCCGTCCACAAGAGCCGCCTTGATCAAGCATTGCTCTAACGGTCTCTGTGGGGCACGGGGGTCAACGGAGCTGAATCTCAGCCTTCACCGAGGTAGGAGGCCCGCAGTTCCGGGTTGGCCAGCAGGGCCTCGGCAGTGTCGTCGAGCACCACCCGGCCGGTCTGGAGGACCCAGCCCCGATCAGCGATTGACAGCGCCATGTTGGCGTTCTGCTCCACCATGAAGATGGCCGTACCGTCGGCGTGGATCTGTTGGATCAGCTCGAAGTTCTGCTGGACGAGTGCCGGGGCCAGACCCATCGACGGCTCATCCATGAGGAGGACCCGCGGGCGCGACATGAGCGCACGCCCAATGGCCACCATCTGCTGCTCGCCGCCAGACAACGTGCCGGACTTCTGCGAGAGGCGCTCCTTGACCCGTGGGAACAGGTCGTAGATCTTCTCGAGGTCCTCGGCAATGCCGTCCTTGTCGTTGCGGAGGTAGGCCCCCAACTCGAGGTTCTCCTTGACTGACAGGCGCTTGAAGAGCCGACGGTTCTCGGGAACCATCGTGATGCCGTTGATGACCCGGTAGCTGGTCGGCTTGTCGTTGACGACCTCGCCGTCCAGCACCACCTCGCCCGACGTCGGCGTGACCATACCCAGCAGGGTCTTGAGCGTCGTGGACTTGCCCGAGGCATTGCCGCCCAGCAGGCAGACCAGCTCACCCGGGTAGATGGCCAGGTCGACGTCCTTGAGGATGTGGACCGCGCCGTAGTGGGTGTTGACCTGGCGGAACTCGAGGAGTGCCGTGGCGCCGTTGGTGGAAGCGGTCTCGCTCATCAGTTGGCCTCCACGGGACGGCCCAGATAGGCCTCCACCACGTCCGGGTTGGTCGACACCTCGTCGTAGGACCCCTGGGCAATGGGCACCCCGTGGTCGAGAACCACGACCCGGTCCGAGACGTCACGTACCACCTTCATGTCGTGTTCGATCATGATGATCGTGAAGCCCCACTCGGTACGGAGCCGGCCGACCAGGGCGGTCAACTCCGCGGTCTCTATCGGGTTCATTCCGGCCACCGGTTCGTCGAGCAGCAGTAGGCGAGGCTGGGTGGCCATGGCACGTGCGATCTCGAGGCGACGCCGGTTGGCGTACGACAGCGCGAAAGCCGGCTGGTCCATCCGGTAGCCGACGAGGCGGTGCCCGAAGAACTCGAGGACCTCGATGGCCCGCTCCCGGATCTCCCGCTCCTCGCGCTTGAAGGCCTTCGTCTGGAGCAGCGCCCCGTAGATCAGTTGGCTGGTCCGGCAGTGCTGGGCCACCATCACGTTTTCGAGGATGGTCATGTTGGGGAACAACCGAACGTTCTGGAACGTCCGGGCGATCCCAAGCGATGTCACCGTGCTGGGATCGAGCCCCACGATCGACTCGTCCTCGAAAAGGATGTCGCCCTCAGTGGGAGTCACCAGGCCGGAGATGGCGTTGAAGAAAGTCGTCTTGCCGGCGCCGTTGGGGCCGATCACGCTGACGATCTCGCCCTCGTCGATGTGGAAGTTCAGCCCCGACAGGGCATCGAGTCCACCGAAGGTGATCTTTAGGTCCTTGATCTCGAGAAGGCTCATTCCTCCTCCCCTCCCCCGTCGCCCACTAGCAGGGGCGCCGCGTCCTCGTCATCGTCGATACCGGGTTTGTCTCCCCTTAACCAGGCGTCCTGCAGGAACTCTTCCTGGTGGAGCTCGCGACTACGGCGGGCGCTCGGCACGAGGCCCTCCGGGCGCTTCAGCATCATGAAGACGAGCAGCATCCCGTAGATGAGCAGCTTGAAGTTCTGGAACTCCTGGAGCAGGCCGGGCTGCTTGGGCCCACCAAGGACGCCGATGAGGACGAACGAGCCGACCATCACGCCGGCGATGTTGCCCATTCCGCCGACGATCACCACCACGAGGATGATGATCGAGATCAGGATCATGAAGCTGGTCGGGAACACGGAGCCGACCTTGGCCACCAGTACCGCACCGCTGAAGGCCGCCAGCACGGCACCCACCACGAAGGCCATCAACTTGGCACTCACCGTGTTGATGCCCATGGCCTCGGCCACCTGCTCGTCCTCCCGGATGGCCATCCAGGCCCGACCCAGGCGGGACGCCTGCAGCCGCCACGACACGTAGATGGCGATCACAGAGAAGAACAACACCAGGTAGAAGACCGACCTCGGGTCGGTGCCCTTCACCGTGGCGAAGCCCAGGTCGACGCCCGGCACGTTGGTGATGCCCTGGGCGCCACCGAAGTACGGGCCCAGCCAGTCCGACAGGAACAGCAGGCGGATGATCTCGCCGAAGCCGAGGGTCACGATGGCCAGATAGTCGCCACGCATCCTGATGACGGGCGCCCCAATTACCAGGCCGACGATGATGGCGAAGATCACCACGAAGACGAGGCTGAAGCCGAAGTGCAGCTCGGGGGCGAACCACGGGCTGTTTGGTGAGGTGAGCACCGCGGTCGTGTAGCCGCCGACGGCGAAGAAGGCCACGTAGCCCAGATCGAGGAGGCCGGCCAGGCCGACCACGATGTTCAGACCGAGGGCCAGCAGCAGGAAGAGTCCGACGTTGGCCAGCAGCTCGTTCATGATCTTGCCGAGGAACATCGGCAGGACAATGCACAGGACGGCCACCACGGCAAACAGGATCATGGAGGCCTTCTGCCGTTCGACGCCCTCCATGTCGCGGTACCGGTTTGTCGCCGCCTTGACTCGGCCGTCGGTGACCGCCGCCACGACGGCCATCACGGCACCGACCACGAAGGTCGACGTCAGGGTCAGGCCACCCTTCTTGGCGTAGATCAGGTCGGTCAGCCACTCCAGGCCGAAGCCCTCCGAGACGTCGGAAACCGCGGCCTCCAGCACCGACAGGGACAACAACCCGATTATGACGATGGCCACGATCCGACGGGCGATGCGGGGCACCACGTGCAACGACGCCCCAACCAGGCCCAGTACCCCACAGGTCACGATCCATGCGCCGGCTCCGAAGCCCATGCCGTTCTCGTAGGTAAGGAATCGGAAGAGCTTGGGACTCCAGTTGACCAGCGGGTCCCGCAGGTTCCACGAGTCGAGCGCCACCATGAGCAGCGACAGGAGCCCGCCGCCGATCACGCCGACCACCAGACCGGTGACGAGGTCAAACAGTCCCTGCTTGCGGGACTCGAAGCCCTCCAGGACGATCTGGCTGGCGGACACCCAGCCGATGACGATGGGGACCAGCACCACTGAGAGGTAGCCGAGACTCAGGTACCGCTCGATGATTTCTCGCCGGTCCAACTCGACGGGCATGCCGACAAGGCAGAGGGCGATCAGGGTGCCGCCACAGATGAATCCCCATCGGAGGACTTTTCGCCAGTCCTGATCCAGAGCCGAGGACGGCATGGGTGCAGCCAGGGTGCTCATGCCCGGTCCTCCGATGAGAGCCGCTCTCCGAAGAGCCCGGAGGGCTTGAACAGGAGCACGAGGACCAGCACGGTGAAGGCCACCGCGTCTTTGAGCTGGGACACGCCCGGCACGCCGAGCGGTTCGAGGATGACCAGCGGAGCGATGGACTCCGCTGAGCCCAGCGAGATGCCGCCGGCCATAGCGCCACCCAGGTTGCCGATGCCGCCGACCACCGCTGCAGTGAAAGCCTTGACGCCGGGCAGGAAGCCGGTCATATGGGTCACCGACCGGAACATGAGCCCCCACAGGATCCCTCCCACGCCGGCCATGGCGCCGCCCACGGCGAACGTGGTGACGATGGTGCGGTTCACGTCAATCCCCATGAGGGACGCGATCTCCTTGTCCTCGGCGACGGCTCGCATGGCCTTGCCGGTCTTGGTGCGTTCGACGATGTACCAGAGTCCGGCCATCGAGGCGGCAGCCACCACCAACACCAGCAGGCGGGTTCCGGCGATCTCGAACGTCAGGATCGACCGCTGCTTGGCCAACCACTCCGGGAGGCGGGGATAGCTCTTGGTGGACGGACCGAACAGACCGAGTACGAAGTTCTGGATGAAGAACGACACACCGATCGACGTGATCAGCGGGATGAGACGGGGCGAGTTGCGAAGCGGCCGGTAGGCCACCCTCTCCATGACCACCGCGGTGAACGTTGAGAAGAACACGGCCATCACGATGATCAAGACCAGGCAGAGTAGGAAGTTGGACTCCCACATCCCGTTGGCCTGGAACTTGTCCGAGGCGATGAAGCCGGTCATGGCGCCCACCATGAACACCTCACCGTGGGCGAAGTTGATGAAGCCCAGCACGCCGTAGACCATCGAGTAGCCCAGCGCGATCAGGCCGTACATCGAACCCTGGGAGAGGCCGGAGATGAGCAGGCCCTTGAACTGGTCGCCGGTTAGACCTCGGGCGCCGGGATTGCGCCACTGGGCGAACGGGTTGTCGGCGTCGAACTGCTGCCAGATGAAGGCCAGCAACCCGATCACGATCACGGAGACCAGGAAGACCCTGATGAAGGTGAGGAAGCGGTCGACGGACACGAGTCGTCGCGCTGACTTTGTCGTAATGGCGTGGGTTGGCACAGATGCTCCGTCTGACGTCACTGGCAAAGGGCAGACGGAAGAGTATCTGCCAGGCGGTGTGGTCGTGTGTCCTCCATCACCGTTGGCATGTCAACGGCCCGCTGATACCTGGCCGGCCACCTGGTGGTGGCCCTCGGTACGCTCCCGCTATGTCCCGCAGCACCCATCAGGCCCTGGCCGACGAACGCAACACCACCGTCGAGATCTTCATTAACGGCGAGTTCTTTCCCCGTCACGAGGCCAAGGTGTCGGTGTTCGACAGCGGCTTCCTGGTGGGCGACGGCGTCTGGGAGGGGCTTCGCCTCCACCACGGCCGGTTCGCCTTCCTGGACCGCCACCTGGATCGCCTGTTCGCCGGGTTGGCCGCCACCGGCATCGATATCGAGATGACCCGGGACGGAGTGGCCGATGCCCTGCAGGCAACCGTGGACCACAACGAAATGCACGACGATGTGCACGTACGACTCATGGTCACCCGGGGCGACAAGAAGACCCCCTCCCAGCACCCGTCGAACTGTGTGGGTGGGCCCAACGTGGTCATCATTGCCGAGTACAAGGCGGCTGATCCGGCGGTGCTGGAGTCGGGCATCTCGTTGTTCACGGCGACCGTGCGACGCCCGCCGCCCGACACGCTTGACCAGCGTCTCAACTGCCACTCCAAGCTGCACGAGGTGATCGCGCTCATCCAGGCTGTGGAGGCCGGTGCCGACGAGGCCCTCATGCTGGATCCGACCGGTGCGGTGGCCACCTGCAACGCCACCAACTTCTTCGTAGTCCGAGACGGCGGCGTGTGGACGTCGACCGGGCACTACAACTTGAACGGCATCACCCGTCAATTGGTGCTGGAGATCGCACCGCAGGCCGGGCTGACCGCCCACGAGAAGCCGTTCTCGTTGACCGACGTCTACTCGGCTGACGAGGCGTTCGTGACTGGCACGTTCGCCGGCCTCACTCCCGTGATCGCCGTCGACGGGCGAACCATCGGCGACGGTGGCCCGGGAACCATGACGGCCCGACTCCGTGACCTGTACCAGGCAGCCGTCGAAGCTGACGTGTCCCGCTGACCAGGGCTACTTTCCTGATGACCCTTCGCATCAACTGCTGGTCGGGACCACGCAACATCTCGACGTCGTTCATGTACGCCTTCGGGCAACGGGCCGACACCAAGGTGTTCGACGAACCGATCTACGCCCACTACCTGCGGGTGACCGGGCGCCAGCACCCCGGGAGGGCCGAGGTGCTAGCCAGCCAGGATCCCGACGGCGAAGCCGTAGTACGCGACGTGATCCTCGGCGACCATCCGACGACGGTGGTCTTCTTCAAGCAGATGGCCCAGCACGCAGTCGACCTCGATCTGGACTTCCTCAAATCGTGCCGAAACATGCTCCTGATCCGGGACCCGGAACGGGTGGTGACGTCGTTCGCGAAGAACGTCCCCGATGTGGGGGTGGCCGACACCGGGCTATCCATCCAGGTTGAGCTACTGGAGGCCATGCTGGCCGCCGGTGAGGAACCGCTCGTGGTCGACTCAGCCGCACTGCTGGCCTCACCCGAGCCGATGCTGAGGCTGTTGTGTGGTCGCCTCGGCCTGCCCTTCGACCCGGCGATGCTCTCATGGCCGGCCGGGCCCAAGCCCGCCGACGGCGTGTGGGCCAAGCACTGGTACGCCAGCACCCACCGGTCCACGGGTTTTGAGGCCGGGGTACCCAGCACCGAACCCGTTCCGACCTACCTCCGACCGGTGGTCGCCGAGGCCCGGAGTCTCTACGAGCGACTCGTGGCCTACGCGCTCGCCGTCTGACCGGACGCCCCGACCCGACAGACCGCCCCGGACACCTCGACTCGGATACCGGTGGACAGGTCGTCGAACCGATCGGCTGGAAGAACTACCACCGGGATCAGTCGACCGTAGATCTCGTCGGCCACTACAGCACCGAGGGCGATGATCTCGTCTGGTTCGACCATCAGGATGGCGGCCGGGCCCGTCCCGGCACGGACCGCCTCGCACAGGGTGCTGCTTCCAGAACTAGAGCCCCGGCCTGAGGGCATGACCAGCACCTGGTTGGTCACCGACTGTCCGACCTGGGGGTGACGCCGGTCGATGATCCGGCCGGTCGCCGGATCGAGGCCACCCCAGAAACTCAGAGGCTCGTCCAGACGGAGGACCTGGCCCGCTGCCTCGCCGGCCACCATGGCCCGGCCCTCAAACACCTGAGTGGGCACCTGCTCAGGCACGAGCCCACAACCCTTCGTCACGGACCACCCGGCCGGCGATCGCCGATTCGACACAGTCCTCGACGCTGCCGAACACCACTTCGACGCCGAGGTTCCCCGGCGCGTAGTAGGCCCACTTGGCCGAGTCGGTCATCGAAGTACCCGACGTGTCCTCGATGATGGACGTGAAGTAGGTGCAGGTATCGACCACCACCTGGACGCCGGCACGGGCCAGGCGGTCGGCCCAGCCACGCAACTCGACCTCGTGGAGCACGTCACGGCCCGTCGAGGCGTAGACGGCAACCCCGTCGTGGATGCGACGGTCACCCAGAACCTCGACGAGACGACCGAACTGCCCCACCGAATAGTGCGGCGTGCCGAGGCTGACCGTGCGAAGGTGATCATCGGTGGTCGTGCTGAGTCGGTCCCGAGCGACCCGGAGTTCCGCTGGGCCGACCTGGAATTCGGCCACCGGGGGACGGCCTCCGAGCGCGGCCTCGAGCGTGGGGGCTTCGGGCGTGCTACCCACGACGTGGAACAGGCCCACGCTGCCCGTCGAGGCGGCGGCGGCACCGACGGCCTTCAGCCGATCCTCAGAGACCCCTGACGGCAGGCCCACGATGACCGGGACTGCCTTGCCGACCAGCGGTCCGAGCAGGCCGCCGAGTACCGGATAGAGGACGTCACGATCCAGGAGATCGTCAGACACCTCGCCAACTCGAACTACCACGGTGGCCACCCGGTTGGCGTCGAGGTGCAGGCCGGCAGCCGGCGCACGGCCGGTGATCGCACAGCAGAGGTCGATGAAGTCCCCCCACCGGTGGGTGCGGGCTCCGAGAACCGAGTTGGCGAACACGATGGCGTTGGACTCGGCCCACGCCACGTGCTCGCCGAAGGCCGGGCGATCTTCGAGTTGGTAGGGCGCACAGGTCCAGGTGGGCCGACAGCCCATTTCCTCGAACCGCTCCATGAGGAGGCGCGACAGTCGGGCCTCCTCCGGATCGCCCCGGGAGAGTTCGGGGTGGAGAAGGTCGAGGGAGGAGACGTTCAGGGTGGTCGGCACCGAGACCCGGGCGCCACCCCCAGCCAGGCGATCGGCAAAGTCGAGTGCGGCCATGCCCGTGAACAGGCAGGAGTCGATGTGGGCCCCGACGATGTCCAACAGGCGGTCGGCCTCCATGGCCTCGGCGACCCGGGTCACCACCCGCATGGCCAGGGCGACTGCCGGACCCTCGTCTCCCGCCAGACGTGCGGCGTCGCGCTCGTCGAGGCGGAGCGTCAACAGTTGGGGTTGACCTCAGGCTCGTCAGGAGCCGGGACGTCCCCGTCGATGACCAGTTCCTGACCCACGAAGAGGAGGTTGGCGTCGTCGATGGCGTTGCGTTCCATGATCTCCTCGACCGTGGTGTCGTGGCGCTTGGCGATCTTGGTCAACGAATCCCCGGCCATGACGGTCACGATGAGAACGTCGCCTTCCTCGGCGGGTTCGTCGGCGTCCGGATCGGTGAGCAGGATGACCTGGCCGACGAAGATCTGATTGGCGTCGCACAGTTCGTTGATGCGAACCAGCGTGTCGACGTTGGTGCCGAACCGCTTGGCGATCTTGGACAGCGAATCGCCAGCCTCGACGGTCACCGACTCGGCGACCTCCGGAGGTGCCTCCGTGGTGGTGGCCGGTGCCGCTGTGATCGTGGTCGTAGTCGTGGTCGTGGGTGCCTCGTATACGGCCTCAGTCGTGGTGGCGGCGGTCGAGGCGTCGCCGGTCGATACATCAACCGTGGTGGTGGCGAAGATGGCCGTGGTGGTGGCCGGGACGACGACAGGATCGTCGTCGGAGCCGCCACAGGCGGTGGCAACCAGGGCAAGGACGGTCAGAGAAAAGGCGAGCCTGCGCATGGTCGGAGCATAGGTCCGGCACCCCGCCCCACCGGGTACCCCCGTGGAGTCCGAAAGGCGGTCAGACCTCGCTCACCCCGGGCTCGATGATGGATGGTTAGTCGACGGTCTGGTCGCCATCAAAGGTCTCGATCGTTGGGTCGAGGTGGTGGTAGTCGCCGGCATCGCCAGCGTAGATGGCCACCCCCGTTCGCAGGCCGGACGGCTGGTCAAGGGTGCCGGCGGCGATCGACACACGGTTCGCCTTGTCGGTGGCCTCCCAGAACAGGGTGCCGCCACACGCCGAACAGAACCCGTACCGGACGGTCTCGGTTCGCTGGTACCACTGGAGCGTTTCGTCGGACTCCAGGTGGAGGTCCTCAGCTCGCGCCGCGGTGGCCGCCATGTGGTGGCCGGTTATCCGCCGGCACGGTTCGCAGTGGCAGTGGACGACGTCGCGGAGCCCGCCGGTGACCCGGTAGCGGACCCGACCGCAGGCACAACCTCCGGTCGCTCGCTCCTCGGCGGCGCCCTCGCCTTCGGAAGCCCGTAGTTCAGAACCCATGCGCGCATCCTCGCACGAGACCGCACCTCGGAACCCACACCCGATGCCCCATATCCGATGGTGCCGAACCGGGTTGCCGGTGGTGGACTGCCGATCTGCCGTATCAGATCGCCGCTCTTCTGGCTGCCACGTCCTGGGCGTGCAGCAGCCTCATCGCCGCCGAACCGGTGCGCCGCCTCGGCGGTCCCCGGTTCTGCCGCATCCGGATGCTGTACGTCAGTGCCATGCTGCTCGTCCTAGCCACCGCCACCGGAGGGTGGTCTACCCTGGACGCGTCCGATCTGGGCCTGTTGGCCGTGTCGGGGTTGGTTGGGATCCTGGTGGGCGACCTGGCGTTGTTCACCGCCATGGCACGGATCGGCCCCCGTCGAACATCGGTGCTTTTCACCTGCAATGCCCCGTTGGCCGCGGTGGGTGGCGTGCTGCTGTTCGACGAGTCCTTCGCCCCATGGGCTCTTGTCGGCGCCGTCCTGACGGTGGCCGGGATCACTCTGGCCGTGAACTTCGGCTCACGCAGCGGAACCCACACCGACGTCTTCGAACGGGTCGAAGGATCACTGCTGGTCGGGGCGACATGGGCCGGGATCGGCGCGCTCGGTCAGGCCCTCGGGGCACTGGCCGTCAAGCCGATCCTGGACGGTGGAGCCGACACGCTGGCCGTGGCCGCCGCCCGGGTGGTGATGGCCACGATCGCCCTCTGGGTCTTCGCCCGACCCGGCGACCGGCTGGCTCGCCCGGCGCGGCGCGGCGCATTACTGCCATTGGACCATCTTCGGCTGGCCGGGAGTGGCTTCGTGGCCATGGTGGTGGGCATGTCACTCCTGCTGTGGTCGCTCGGACACGGCGATACCGGTGTGGCCACCATCCTCTCGGCCACCACGCCGGTCATCCTGCTTCCCCTCCTGTGGGTACGGATGCGCCAAGTTCCGACCGTCGGCGCCTGGGCGGGTGCCGCCCTCACGGTGGTGGGCACCGCGCTCCTACTCTGACGAGTCCCACCTTCCGGCGAGGCACCCTGCCGGTCCCCCTGGTCGGGAGAACGGCGTTCATTCGTCGATGACGACCAGTACCTCGTCGAGGGCCTTGCGGGCCAGGTCAGGCACACAGGCACCAGGAAGTGGGTGCCCAACGGGAAACATCACGAACGGGCGCTCGTTGTCGGGACGGCCGAGCACGGTCCGCAGGAAGGCCATGGGTGACGGCGTGTGGGGAAGGGTGGCCAGGCCGATCTCGTGGATGGCTGCCACGAACAATCCAGCGGCGATGCCCGTGCTCTCCTTGACGTAGTAGTTCTTTCGTTTCGACCCGTCCGGACGACACTCGTATCGCTGCTCGAACAGGACGACCAACCAGGGAGCCACCTCCAGAAACTCCTTGTGATGATCGGTCCCCAGCGGGGCCAGGGCCTCCTGCCACTCGGCGTTCATCCGGTTTTCGAGATAGTTGGCCTTCTCCTCGGTCTCCGCGGCCAGTCGGATCCGTTCCTTGGTCGCCGGGTCGGAGACTGCTACGAAGGTCCACGGCTGTTTGTGGGCACCCGAGGGGGCGGTCGAGGCAGCGGCCACTGCCGACTCGATGAGGTCCCGGGGTACCGGGTCGGGGCTGAACATCCGAATACTGCGTCGACGGTCGACCGAGGAGCGAAACGCCTCGGCCCGGCTTCGCATGGTGTCGTCATCGACCCGCTGATGGTCATGGACCACGAAGGGATGTCGGGCAGCCAGGTCAGGCGACGGATAGGGATGCCGGTAGGGCGATTCGCCCATCTGGGCTTCGGGAGATTCTGACATGGGGCCATTCTCCCCCGCGCTCCCCCTCGTCCGGAACCGCAGCGGTCCGTGATCGGAATCGCCGTGCCCGGGACAGGATTCGAACCTGTACGCCCCCGGAGGGGCCGCGGGGTTTAAGCCCGCTGCGTCTACCAGTTCCGCCACCCGGGCGTACCGGCCACGGTAGCCAGCCCGCAGGCCTCAGGCTGCGAGCGCCGGCTCGTCGTCGACGGCTAGCCACAACGCGGCTCGCACGGTGTCGGCCCGTCGACTGTCCAACTGGTTGGCCACCGCCACGCCTTCGACCATGTCGGCCAGCACGGCACCCCAGGGGCGACCCCGGACCACCACCGAGACGGTGGCCGACGCTCCGCGTCGCCGGATGGTTCGCTGCACTCCCTCTAGGCCGGGTGGGCTCCGGAAGGTCGGCACCTCGAGGCCCCGCAACCGGGCGGCCCGCCCGATCGACCGGGCCGCCTCGGCGAACCGGATGGCCCCCGGGCCCTCGCTGCGCCCAGTGTCCGCTCTTCGTGATCTGTCATCTCTCCGCTCCATGCCGACGATCTTCGCGCCCGCCTGTGACAGCCCTCTCGGGTCATACTCGTCTCATGTCGGAAATCCGAGGGGCCGATGACCCCACCACCCAACGTGAGGAGCTGAACCCCGCCCAGCAGGCGGTGCTCGACGAGTTGGGCGCCAAGGCCGGTGATCGCCCGGAATTCGACGAGGACCTCCGCCCGCACCTCCGAGCGGCCCTCGAGACGGCCATCGAGCCGCACCTCGACGCCCTCCCGCCGAACGAGGACGTCTACCTCTCCAAGCACCGACTCGGTCAGGTCCACGGGTGCGAGGCCAAGTACCTCGCCGAGGAGGCCGAGGATTTTGAGTGGCGGGTTCCCATCGCCCGCGGATCAGTGGTGCACAAAGCCGTGGAACTGGCCGTCCACTGGCGACGGGACTTCGAACCTCCGTCCCTGGTCGACGAGGCCTTGGCCCGCCTCGAAGCTGAGGACCGGGGCCTCGGCTACTGGCTCCAGGGGGTGTCCGAGGCCGAACGGGCCGAACTGCGTTCCCTCGCCGTGGACTCCTTCACGAAGTTCGTGGAGTGCTGGCCTCGCCTCCAACCGGCCTGGCGACCGGTCACCGAGTCCCGACTCCGGGCCGAGTTGTGTGACGGTCGGGTAATCCTCGACGGCAAGGTCGACCTCTCCCTGGGCACGGCCCGCGGGCTCCAGGCCGGCAAGGTCATCGTGGACTTCAAGACCGGCACGTCTCTTCCCCTCCACCGCGAGGACCTCCGCTTCTACGCCCTGATCGATGCACTCCGGATCGGCGTTCCACCGCGGATGTTGGCGTCCTACTATCTGGATCGGGCCCACTTCGTCCCCGAGGCAGTGACCATCGAAACCCTCCGAACCACCATTGCCCGGGTGGCCGACGGCGTCGGGCGACTGGTCGAGCTCCGCCATGGCGGCCGGACGCCGAACCGGATACCGGGACCACCCTGCCGGTGGTGTCCGGCCTACGACGACTGCGACGTCGGTCAGGCCCATCGAGCCGAGTTCGACGACGACTGACGATCAGCCGGCCGGCCACTCGGGTCGTTCCTCAACCGACGTCGAGGAGTCGGAACCGGCCCGTGAAGTGGAGGAACACTCCCCCGCCGAGCACCACGAGCCCGGCGAAGGCCACGACCGGGCGAGGGCCGAACACGGCGATGGCCGCCCCCATGGCCAGGTTGGCGAACGGCGACACCCCCAGCACCCCCATCAGGTACAGGGCCATCACCCGCCCACGGATGGTGTCGTCCACCTGGAGTTGCACGGTGGCGTTCAGGTTGGAAGCCGACCCGAGGTGCATGCATCCGATCAGGCCCAGCCCGACGAACCCCATCCAGAGGACTGGAGCGGCCGCGAACAACATGAGGGCGATGCCGTACCCGCAGGTGGCGAACACCTGGATCCTGGAGCGCTTCATATGCCCGAGTTCTCCGACGACTAGCGGAGCGGCCAGCAGTGCACCCAGGCCCTGCGCCGAACCGAGCATGCCGAACCAGAACGGCGAGACCTCGAACACCTCCTCGGCGAACACCACGATCTGCTGGACCACCGGCTGACCCATGGTCGACACGAGGGCGGTGGTCCCGATGGCCACCCTGATGCCCGGCGAGCCCAGGACGTACCGGATCGACTCCCGATAGTCGCCGAGGATCGACGGCGCATGATCGGTCGGATTCCCGTCGGGCACCCGTTCGGGCCGGAATAGGTCGGAGGCCCGGATCAGGTACAACGCGGTGAGGACCGGGCCGTAGAAGGCGGCCGCCACGAACAACGCCCACCCGGGTCCGACCGTGCCGATGAGCACACCGCCGAGCGCCGGGCCAAACGTCCGGGCCGCGTTGAACTGGGTTGAGTTCAAGGTGATGGCGTTGCGGAGGTGCTCGCGGGGGACGCATTCGGCCACGAATGACTGCCAGGTGGGCAGCTGGATCCCGTAGATGAACCCACCGGCCAACAAAAGGCCGATCCAGGCCGCCACGCTACGAACGCCCAAACCCCAGGTGATGGCCATCAGTGCAGCCAGCAGGGAGCAGGCCGTGTTCGTGCACAGCAGCACCTTGCGGCGGTCGAAGCGGTCCGACACGTGGCCGGCCACCGGATTGGTGATCAGCATCGGGATGAACGACGCGAAGGCGGCAGTCCCCACCCAGGCAGCGGACTCGGTGATCTGGTACACGATCCAGTAGGTGGCCACGTACTGGGTCCACCGGCCGTTGTTGGTGAGCGCCCCACCGATCCAGAAGAGTCGGTAGTTGCGGAAGGCCATCGCCGGATACCGCCGACCGGGCGAGACTGGAGCTCCGGTCGGCATGATTTCGACCCTAGATGGGGCCCCGTCCACACCGGCTAGCGGACATCTGGATCTGCCGGCACCCTGATGGCCAGGACCCTGATGGCCAGGACTCTGATTGTCAGCTCCGATCGGACCCGTGCGAGACTCCGCCCATGAGCATGCTGAAGATCGAACGACGCGACCGTGTGGCCATCCTGACCTTCGACGATCCCGATCGTCGCAACGTGATCAGCAACGAGTTGAACGACGAGCTGCTCACGGCCTTCGACGATTTGGAGGCCGACGAGGGCGTCGGAGCGGTCGTCCTCACCGGCGAGGGGCGGGCATTCTGCGCCGGAGCCGTGCTGGACGACCTGTTGGATGCCGGCAAGGGCGAAGCCGACGGTTCGCTCCCCGACATCTACCGGGGCTTTCTCCGTGTGGCCCACACCCCGCTTCCCACGGTGGCGGCCGTCAACGGTGCAGCGGTAGGCGCCGGCATGAACATGATCCTGGCCTGCGACCTGGTCATCGCCGGCCGGTCAGCCCGGTTCGACTCCCGGTTCCTGACCATCGGCATCCACCCCGGCGGCGGCCACACGTGGCGCCTCCGCAACATCACCGACCTCCAGACGGCCAAAGCCATGGTGTTGTTCGAGCAGATCCTGAACGGCGAAGAAGCGGTCCGGCACGGCGTGGCCTGGGACTGCGTGGACGACGACGACCTCCTGAACCGGGCGGTGGAGTACGCAGCCAAGGCGGCCAAGCACCCACGCGAACTGGTGGCCGTCACCAAGCAGACCCTGCACGACACCGCTGCGGTGACCGAGTCGGTCCCGTCGGTGCAGTTGGAGATCGAACCGCAGGTCTGGTCGATGCGTCAGCCGGCCTTCGCCGAGATGGTGGCCAAGCTCCAGGCGAAGATCGCCGGAAACAAGTGAAGATCGTCGAGAACTAGCCTGCGTCCTCCAGCCACGAGCCGACCAGTTCGGCTCGTCGCACACACCACTCCTCGGCGGTCATGGCATAGCGGAGGTGGTCCTCCCACACCCCGGCGATCTCCAGGTAGCGCTCAGCGAGTCCTTCGCAGCGGAACTCCAACTTCTCGACCACCCGGCGGGACCTCGTGTTGCGGGGCACGATCGACACCTGGACTCGGTGCAGATCGACCTCTTCGAAGGCGAATCTGCAGAGTGCAACCAGGGCTTCGGGGATGTAGCCGTTGCCGGCTCGGTCCTCGTCCATCCAGTACCCCACGTGGGCGCTGCGAAAGGCGCCACGGACCACGTTGGCAAGGTTCAGTTCACCGGCGAAGGCGGGCGGCGCGACGTCATCGATGACGAACACGCCGAATCCCCAGCCTGTGCCCAGTTGGCGTTCCCGCCGCCGGGTAGCGCACCGCATGGCGAACGCCTGCTGATCTTCCACTGGGTCGGGCTGGCCGAATCCCCGGCGGGGCTCCCAACTGGCCAGCCGGTCGGCGTTACGTCTCCGAACGTCGCGCCAGTCGTGGAAGTCCTCAGACTCCAGGGGTCGCAGGACGAGTCGTCGGCCCTCAATGACCGGGCTGTCGACGATCTCCTCGGTAGCCACGATGCATCTTCCCCGGCAACCCGGGTCTCTGGACAACCCGGGACCCACCCGCGGGCTCCGGCGGGTCAGCTCAGGATCTCGTCCAGGGCACCCAGCAAGAGGGTCACATTGCGTTGGCGGGCGGTGTGGCCCATGCAGCCGATTCGCCAGACCTGGCCGGCCACTGGCCCGAGGCCGCCGCCGACCTCGATCCCGTAGTCGACCAGGAGGCGCTTGCGTACGCCCGCTTCGTCGACGCCGGAGGGCAGTCGGTCCACCGGGACGATCACAGAGGTGAGTTCCGGCAGCCGGTGGCCCTCCTGGGCGAAGAGTTCGAAGCCCCGCTTGACGAGGCCTTCCTGCAGCCGGTCACCACATGCCTGGTGTCGGGCCTGGACGTTCTCTAGGCCCTCGTCGAGCACCACGCCCAGACCGGCGTGGAGCGCGTAGAGCATGGAAATGGGAGCGGTGTGGTGGTAGGCGCGAGCGCCGCCACCGGTCACGTAGTTGGCGATCATGGCGAAGTCGAGGTACCAGGACTGTGACTTCTCGACGAAGCCGTCAATGGCGGCCTGCGACACGGTCACCGGCGAGAGGCCGGGCGGTACCCCGAGGCACTTCTGGGTTCCGCTGTAGGCCAGATCGACGCCCCAGGCGTCGATCTCTAGGGGGATGCCGCCGAGGGAGGTCACACAGTCCACGAGAAGCAGAGCGTCGCCCTTTCCGGCCCCGATGGGAGCGATGTCGTTGCGAACGCCGGTCGAAGTCTCGGCATGCACCACGGCGATGACCTTGGGCGACGGATGGGCGTCGAGCAGGGTCTGGGGGTCGATGGCCGTGCCCCACTCGGCGTCGACTCGGACGACCTCGGCGCCGCAGCGCGACGCCACGTCGCACATGCGCTCGCCGAACACGCCATTGACGCCGATGACGACCACGTCGCCGGGGCCCAGCACGTTGACGAAGGTGGCTTCCATGCCCGCCGAGCCGGTCGCCGAGACAGGAAAGGTCAGCGGGTTAGCGGTGCGGAAGACCTGCCGGAGGCGGTCGTTGGTCTCGTCCAGAAGAGCGATGAAGTCCGGGTCCAGGTGGCCGATGACCGGGCGACTGAAGGCCTCCATGACCTCCGGGTACGGGTTCCCGGGGCCGGGGCCCATGAGGATGCGGTCTGCGTGCGACATGGAGCGCAGGCTAGTTGATAAATCACTACTGGTGGGAAAGTTATCTCCCCTCAGTAAACACTTCCTCAGGGCATCCGTCTTCGTGGAACGGTCAGACCTGCGAGGCCACCAGGCCGTCGAGGATGTCGGATTCCGACACCAGGCACTCGTCGAAGCCGAACTGGCGCATCACCTTCACGAGGATCGAGAGGCCACCCACGATGACGTCAGCCCGCCCTTCCTCCATTCCCGGATTGGCCATGCGTTCGTCACGATCCTCGGTGGCCAGCGTTCGGTACACGTCCTCCACCGCCTCCTTGGAGAGTCGGAAATGGTGGATTCGTTCCCGGTCGTAGGCAGCCAGGCCTATCTCGACGGCCGCCGCACATGACACGGTGCCAGCCAATCCGACCAGCGTGCGGGCGTCGGCCGCTCCCGGAACCTCGAGCAGCACCTCATCGAGGTGGGCCTCGGTGACCGACAAGCAGGCCACCAGCTCTTCTGGTCGGGCCGGGTCGTGGTCGATCCACTGTTCGGTGAGTCGGACGCATCCGATATCGCACGACCAGGCCGCCTCGGCGTCGGTGGTGCCGACTACGAACTCCGTCGATCCACCGCCGATGTCGACGATCAGGAACGGCCCATCGTCGGCGTCGAGGTCCGCGGTAGCTCCGGCGAACGACAGCCGCCCCTCGTCCAGACCAGACAACAACTCGGGCCGGAATCCCACGATGGCTTCGGCCGCGTCGAAGAACTCGTCGCGATTGGCCGCGTCCCGGGCCGCCGAGGTAGCGGTGATCCGACAACGGGCCACCCCATGGGCATCCATGGCCTCGCGGTAGCGACCGAGGACGGCCAACACCCGGTCGACGGCCTGCGGTGCCAGTCGACCCGTGGCGTCGACCCCCTCCCCCATCCGGGTGATGTGCATCTGCCGGTCGAGGGTCTCGAATCCCGCCAGACTCGAACCAGCGGAGGCCCGCCCGATCAGGAGACGCGTGGAGTTCGTCCCGCAGTCAATGGCGGCCACCGCTCCCACCTCCGGCGCCCCGTCAGTAGTGCTCTCGGAAGCGAGTCGGCCGTGGATCCAGCGGCCCACCGGGTCGTCGCCGCCGGCCAGGAACCACGCATAGTGGGCATGCAGGCACTTGACTCCCTGGCGGGTGCCACCGACACCGCCTGACGGGCGATGTCCCTCGTGGTCGGTCGGAATGGCCGCATCCCGCTCGGCGGCGTACCGGCCATGGGCCTCGGCCAACTCGGTGGGATCACAGGCCGCCTCGGCGTCGCGGACCCCGCCGGTCGACTCCAACGTGCCGATGCGCGACCGGAGGGCACTGCCAACCAGCCAGTACCGGGTGGGCATAGGTCGCCCGTCGTCCAGCAGCGGATGGTTGCGAATGACCACCGGCGTGCCGTCGTCATCGCGGACGACGACGACAAACGCCCCCTCGGGTCGCCGACCCAGAAGTTCTTCTACGACCGGCCCCTCGGTCGGACGGTCGTCGTGCCCCTCGGTCGTATGACCGTGGCTCATCTCCATCGCTGCAGGTCCTCCATGGTGTCCACGTCAGCGGGATCGCCCGGACAAGGTACTTCCACCACGAGGTCCGATCGATCGGCCAGAAGCACCCGCGCGCCCTCATCGCCGGTCTCGGGGAGGTCGCCCCAGAGGCTCCGTCCGATCAGCGTCGGCGGACGGCGGTTGCCACCGAAGGTAGCCACGGCCAGAACGGCGTCGACCGAGGCCACCGCCCGCCACGCCTCGGCTGGCACACCCGGACTGTCGGCCAGACCCACCACCACGGCGTCGTGGCCAGCGACCGCCGCATGGGTCAGGGCCAAGTGAAGGGAAACTGCCTGACCCTCAGCCCACCGGGTGTTGTGGAGCACTGTCGCCCCAGCCGGGATCACCGCAGAAAGGTCAACGGCCCCTGTCACCACGACAAGTTCATCCAGGCCAGCTTCGGCGGCGGCGGCCAACGCGTGGGCGACCACGGGTCGTCCGTCCAGTTCGGCCAGCAGCTTGTGACCGTCGCCCTCCCATCGGGTGCCGCCTCCGGCGGCCAGCACCACGGCGGCACGGGTCGCCCTATGGCCCAGAGATGCCACGGTCCCGTCTTCAGTCGTGGATCGGGCCGTCGGTGGCCGAGAGCCCCCGAGCTGAACGTCCGGTCCGCAGGGCGATGATCTCCGACACGATGGAGATGGCCGTCTCCTCGGGTGTCCGGGCACCGATGTCCAGCCCGATGGGTGACCGCAGCCGAGCCAACTCCTCGTCGGTAACGCCGGCCTCCCGGAGCCGCTCCAGGCGGTCGTCATGTGTTCGTCTGGACCCCATGACCCCGATGTAGCCGACCGAGGTGGCCAGCGCCCCGATGATGGCTGGCACATCGAACTTCACGTCGTGGGTCAGCACGCACACCACATCGCGGCGACGGAGTTCGGGGCCGACCTCGGCCAGGAGCCTGTCGGGCCAGTCCACGACGACCTCATCAGCCAGCGGGAACCGCTGCGTAGTGGCGAATACCTCGCGGGCGTCACACACCGTGACCCGGTAACCGAGCACCTTGGCCACCCGCACGAGCGCCGCGGTGAAGTCCACCGCTCCAAACACCAGCATTCGAGGCGGAGCGGCGAACGACTCCACGAAGACCGTGATGGCCTCCTCGCGAGCCTCGCCGTGCTCGCCGTAGTGGCGGACACCGCTACGGCCGGCCGACAGTTCGCCGAGCGCGTCACGGGTGACGACCCGGTCCAGCCCCTCGTCGCCAAGTGACCCCAGAACCTCGACGCCATCTCCGGTCGTGCGCCGTACCAGCAGGTGGCGACCTACCGCTGACTCCCCCGCCCCTGGTACTGACTCGTCGGTCTCATCGATGACGGTGGCTAACACCACGGGCACCTCGTCAGCCAGAAGTTCGGCCAGTCGGTCGAAGATCTGATCCATCCCGCCAGCCTTAACGGTCCGTCCCCCTGTCGATTCAGACACCGGTTACCAGTCCAGGGGTTCGACGAAGAGGTGGACGGTGCCACCACACGTCAATCCGACGGCGAACGCTTCGTCGTCGCTGTACCCGAAGGAAACCATGCGGCGATCACCGGTGGCCAGCACGTCGAGCGCCTCGGACACCACGGCACCCTCGACGCAGCCTCCCGAGACCGATCCGGCGACCTCGCCACCCTCGGTAACGGCCATCGCCGCGCCCGGCAGACGTGGCCCGGAGCCCTCCACGTCGACGACGCGAGCCAGTGCGATCCGATGGCCCTGACGGCGCCATCGCTGGATGTCGTTGATCAGCTCTCGCACGCCCGCAGGCTATGGCCCATCGTCGTGCCGCCGCCGACTTCTGGGAGCAACCCGGGGCCGACACGTCAGAGGAGCTTGGAGATGACGCCTCCGAAGTCCGACGGTCGCTCGACCACCGTCACCCCGTGCTCCTTCATAATCTCGACCTTCTCGGCCGCCGACTCACCGGGACCGGTGACGATGGCTCCGGCATGGCCCATGGTCCGACCCTTGGGGGCCGACAGGCCGGCGATGTAGGCCACCACCTTCTTATGCATGTGTTCCTTGGCGAACGCCGCTGCCTGAGCCTCCTGCGGGCCACCGATTTCGCCGATGACGCAGACCACGCTGGTCTCGGGATCCTGCTCGAAAGCCTTGAGGTGGTCGGTGAACGAACTCCCGTTGATGGGGTCACCGCCGATTCCCACACTGGTGCTCACCCCGATACCCAACGACTTGAGCTGCGAGGCGGCCTCATAACCCAGCGTTCCGGAGCGTCCGATGATGCCCACCGGGCCCTGGGCGTAGATGTGGCCGGGCATGATCCCGAGCAAGGCCTTGCCGGGACTGATCACGCCGGCGCAGTTCGGGCCCATGAGGGTCATCCGCTTCTCGACCCGCTTGGTCCGCATGTAGCGCTTGACCTTCATCATGTCCTGGGCCGGGATGCCGTCGGTGATGCACACACAGTGGGCAATGCCGGCGTCGGCAGCCTCCATGATGGCGTCAGCAGCGAAGGGCGGCGGGACGAACACGATGCTCGCCTCGGCGCCCGTTTCGTTGACGGCGTCCTTGACGGTATCGAACACCGGTAGTCCCAGATGGTCCGACCCGCTCTTGCCGGGCGCGATCCCCCCGACCAGGTTCGTCCCGTACTTGATCATCTCCTCGGCATGAAACGTGCCCATGCGTCCGGTAAACCCCTGGACGATGACGGGGGTCTTCTCGTTCACGATGATGCTCATGACTAGTTCGCCTCCCAGGACACGGCTGCCACGGACTTCTCGCCGGCCTCGGCCAGCGTCTCTGCGGTGATCAGATCGACGTCACTTGCGTCGAGGATGCGACGACCCTCCTCGACGTTGGTGCCCGACAGCCGTACGACCACCGGGACCTTCACGTCCAGTTCGGTCATGGCCTTCACGACGCCCTCGGCGACCCAGTCGCAGCGGTTGATGCCGGCGAAGATGTTCACGAGGATTGCCTCAACCCGGTCGTCGGACAGGACCAGCTTGAATGCCTTGGCCACCCGGTCGGGCGAGGCCCCACCGCCGATGTCCAGGAAGTTGGCCGGCTCTCCGCCAGCGTGCTTGATCATGTCCATGGTGGCCATGGCCAGACCGGCCCCGTTGATGATGCAGCCGATGTTGCCGTCGAGACCCACGTAGCTGAGACCACGATCAGCGGCGTTCATCTCACGGGGATTCTCCTGTGACTTGTCCCTGAGTTCGGACACGTTCTGGTGACGGAACAGGGCGTTGTCGTCGAAGCTCATCTTGGCGTCCAGCGCCAGTAGACGACCCTCCTCGGTGACTACCAGCGGGTTGATCTCAAGCAGGGTGGCGTCAAGGCTCCGGAAGGACCGGTAGGCCCCCAGAAGCAGGGTCTCGGCTTGGGAGATCAGCCCGGCGTCCAGGCCACAGGCGAAGGCGGCCTCCCGAGCTTGGAAGCCCTGGAGTCCGACCGCCGGCTCGATGTGGGTGCGGTGGATGGCCCCGGGGTCGGTCTCGGCCAGTTCCTCTATCTCCAGACCGCCCGACCCGGACATGACAAGAACAATCCGCTCGGTTTGGCGGTCCAGCACCATGGAGAGGTAGAGCTCGCGTTCGAAGGGCACCACGGGCTCGATGTAGAGGCGATAGACGCCCTTGCCGGCCGGACCGGTCTGGTTGGTCACTAGTCGACGACCGAGCAAGTCGTCGGCGGCCTCCCAGACCTCGTTCTCGTCAGCGCACATGCGGATGCCGCCGGCCTTGCCTCGCGCTCCGGAATGGATCTGGGCCTTGACGACCCACTTCTCGCCACCGATCTCCTTGGCGCGATAGGCCGCCTGCTCCGGGCTGTAGGCCAGGCCGCCGGTGGCGATCGGCACGCCAAATTCCGAGAGCAGGGCCTTGGCCTGATACTCGTGGATGTCCATGGACTGGTCTCCGTCCCGTTTTCTCGAGCGTGTTTCGGGTGTTGATCTACTGGTTCGGCTACTTGCCGTCGATGGCTGCGGCCTGGGCCACCACGTTGGCGGCCATGCGGGCCGACGCTGCGTCGATCATCCGGCCCTCCAGTTGAGCCGCTCCCCGACCCTCTACAGCCGCCTCTTCGAGGGCCGCCAGGATCCGGTGGGCCCGGTCAACCTCGTCAGCGGGCGGCGAAAACACCTGGTTGGCCAACTCGATCTGGGAGGGATGGATGGCCCACTTGCCCTCGTAGCCCAGCGCGGCGGCCCGACGGGCACCATCCAGGTAGCCGTCGGGGTCGTTGAAGTCGCCAAACGGACCGTCAATAGGTCGGATCCCGTAGGCCCGACAGGCCACCAGCATCCGCGAGAGAGCCTGGTGCCACTGGTCGCCCGGGTAGTCCGGGTTGAGGCCACCGATGTTGGTGGTGCGGGCTCGACAGCTCGCCGCGTAGTCGGCCACACCGAAGTGCATCGCCTCGAGCCGACGGCTGGAGGTGGCGATCGACTCCACGTTGGCCATGCCGAGCGTGGTCTCGACGAGAACCTCGATGCCGATCCCGCCATCAGAGATGTCGAGTCCGGTGGCCTCCTCGATCTGGGTGACCATGGCGTCGACCATGTAGACGTCGGCAGCCACGCCCACCTTGGGAATGAGGATGGTGTCGAGGTGCTCGCCGGCCTGCTCGACCACGTCGACGACGTCCCGGTACATGTAATGGGTGTCGATGCCGTTGATCCGGACCGAGATGGTCTTGCCCAGTCCTCGCCAGTCGATGTCCCGGAGACCCTCGATGACGTTACGGCGTGCCTGCTCCTTGTCGCCGGGAGCGACCGCGTCCTCCAGGTCCAGGAACACGTAGTCCACGTCACTGGCTGCAGCCTTTTCGAACATTGCCGGGTTGGATCCAGGCACGGCGAGCTCACTCCGTTGGAGTCGCTGGCGGGCGGGGGCGTATCGGGTGTGGCTCATAATGCTCCGGTAAGAAGTGCCCCATATGCTTGACGAGACAGAAGAAACTACTACGTATTCTGCACGAATGTTTCCTCGTGTTCAAGTAGATAGAACCACAGGGGCGATTCGGTTCCTCGCAACAACTAGGTTTCCACCATGTCGCAGTTGACCTCAGTTACACCTGAGCGCGGTCCTGAGCCCACCGACGCTGCCCTCCGGGCCGACATCCGACGCCTCGGGACCCAGTTGGGCAACACGCTGGTGCGCCAACACGGCGAAGATCTACTGGAGGCCGTGGAGCGGGTCCGCGCCCTAACCCGTCACCTCCGAGAGCAAGGCGCCCAGGAAACCCCGCCCGATGGCCAGGTCGTCGACGAGCCGGCCGTCGCCGGCTCCTTGGCCGAAGGGTGGGTGGCCACCGAACTCCACGAGTTGTTCGACGACACCGATGTGGCCCACGCCATCCTCCTAGTCCGGGCCTTCACCGTCTACTTCCACCTGGCCAACGTGGCCGAACAGGTCCACCGCATCGAGGACCTCAACTCGGGATCACCCAATGCCACCAACCAGTTCGAGGAAACCATCCACTCGTTGGTGGCGACGGGCATCACCCCCAACGAGATCGCCACCCTCATCGGACGGGCCGAGGTCCGACCGGTCTTCACCGCGCACCCGACCGAGGCGTCGCGTCGGGCCATCCTCGACAAGTTGGCCACGGTGAGCCAACTGCTCGAGCAGCGGTCCGAGCAGCGTCGCACCGAGGCCGACCAACGACGGATCGACCGCCGGATCGAAGAGATCATCGACGCCGTCTGGCAGACCGACGAACTTCGGCATGTGCGCCCCGAGCCGATGGACGAGGCGCGTTCAGTCCTCTACTACATCGGCCTGACCGTTCGGGAGGCCATCCCAGACCTGTTCGACGAAATGCAGGCCGCCCTGGCCTCCATAGGCCAGTCGCTGCCCGCCGATCGGGTACCCATCCGGTTCGGGTCATGGGTGGGTGGCGATCGGGACGGCAACCCCAACGTGCTACCGGCCACCACCGACGAGGTGCTCGGCCTGCAGCGCCGCCGCGCCCTCGAGGTCCTCACCGAGGAGATCAGTGATCTAGGCCATGAGTTGAGCATCAGCACGAGGGTCCACGGCGTGTCCGATGAACTTGCCACGGCCACCGAGGCCGACCGTTCAATGCTGTCCGACCTGGGCAACCGGGTCGACCACTCGGAGCCCTACCGGATCCGGTGCGAAGCCATCAGGCGTCGACTCCGGGCCACCGCCGGGTTCCAAACCGCAACCGCCGGGATACGTGGATACGAGTCGCCGTCCGAACTCCACGCTGACCTTCAGGTCATCGACCGTTCCCTACGAGCCAACGGTGGCAGCCTGTTGGCCGACGGAGCCGTAGCCCGGGTGCGACGGATCCTCCAGGTGATCGGCTTCCACTTCGCCACCCTCGACGTCCGCGAACACTCCGATCGTCACCACGATGCCCTGACCACGCTATTCGCCGCCAACGACGTCGACTACGGCGTACTCACCCCGGCCGAACGCTGCACTCTGCTAGCCGCCGAGATGGAGAGCCGGCGGCCGCTGGCGCCGCCCGCCACGCCCGACGACGCCGGTGCACTGGCACTGTTCCGAACCCTGCGTCAGATCATGGACCGCGACGGTGACGACGTGATCGAGAGCTACGTCATCTCCATGACCCAGGGCGTCCAAGACGTCCTGGCCCCGGTGGTGCTGGCCCGCGAAGTGGGGCTCATCGACCCGGCGCACGACACGGCCCGGATCGGGTTCGTGCCCCTCTTCGAGACCATCGACGACCTCCGCTCGATCGGGCCCACCCTCCGGGCCCTGTTCGCCGTGGCCCCCTACCGGCGCATCGTGGAACTCCGCGGCGGCAACCAGGAGGTCATGGTCGGCTACTCGGATTCCAACAAGGACGGCGGCATCACCACCTCACAGTGGGAGATCCACAAGGCCCTACGGGTTATCCGGGAGGTCTCCGACGAGACGGGAATCCCCATTCGCGTCTTTCACGGCCGGGGCGGGACGATTGGCCGGGGTGGCGGCCCCACCCATGCCTCGATCCTCGGACAACCAAATGGCGTACTGGACGGCGAAGTGAAGTTCACCGAACAGGGCGAAGTCATCGCCGACAAGTACGGGCACCCCGAGATCGCCCGCCGAAATCTTGACCTGGCGTTCACCGCGGTGCTCGAAGCGTCACTGGCCCACAAGGCCCCACGCCACGACGAGACCACCATCACCCGGTGGTACTCGATCATGGACGACATGGCCGACGACGCCTACGCCGCCTACCGGGGCTTCGTCGAGACCCCAGGATTGGTGGAGTACTTCACCACCTCGACGCCGGTCGAGGAGTTGGGTGAGATGAACATCGGTTCGCGCCCGGCTCGACGCCGGGGGGCCACCACCGGGATCGCCGACCTACGGGCCATCCCCTGGGTATTCGGGTGGACGCAGTCCCGTCAGATCATCCCAGGCTGGTTCGGCGCCGGCAGCGGCCTGGCTGCGTGTCGGGCGGCCGGCCATGGCGACGAACTGCGCGCCATGTACGAGAACTGGCACTTCTTCCGGACCTACGTCTCCAACGTCGAGATGACACTGACTAAAACCGACCTGGCCATTGCCCGCCACTACGTGGAACGCCTGGTGGATCCGTCGCTCCACCACCTCTTCGACACGGTGGTCGACGAGTACCACCGGACGGCTGACGAGATCCGGGCCATCACCGGTGCCGCCCTGCTGGCCGAGAAGCCGACACTGCGTCGCACCCTGGCCGTCCGCGACGCCTACCTCGACCCGCTCAACGTCCTCCAGGTGGAGATGCTGCACCGTTCCCGGTCCGGCTCGACCGAAGGTCAGCCAGCCGACGAAGAGCTCCAGCGGGGACTGCTGCTGACCATCAACGGCATCGCCGCGGGGATGCGTAATACCGGCTGAAGCACCCGTTCCTCGGGAACACGGGGCAGGCAACCCGTCAGTCGTCGAAAGGCCAGACGCCCGGGATCTCGCGTTCGGTACGGGGTGACGGTGGGATGGCGTAGGCCTCCTCATCGGGCCGGATCAGGCCGTAGTCCTCACGGGCCCGCCGCTCGATCTCTTCATCGGTGCCCAGAGCGTCGATCCGTTCGTCGTAGCCCCGGTTGACGTCCTCGACGGCTTCCACCTCGACCCGCAGCGCCGCAGTGCGGTCCCGCTGCTCCAACCAGTCGCGGAACGGCACCACCCCGAGCGGCAGTGCAGCAGCGGCCGCGGTGACGACCACCATCATCAGGATCAGCCGTCGAGTAGCGGCCGGTCGCAAGGTTCAGCCGCCGGCCAGCGCAGCCCGCCCACGGAAGGCGGCCGCTTCACCCAGCATCTCCTCGATGCGAAGCAACTGGTTGTACTTGGCCACCCGGTCACTACGGGCCGGCGCACCGGTCTTGATCTGGCCACAGTTGGTGGCCACGGCTAGGTCGGCGATCGTGGTGTCCTCGGTTTCCCCGGACCGATGCGACATGACGGCCGTCCATCCGTTGGCGGTAGCCATCTCGACGGCTTCGAGGGTCTCGGTAAGCGTGCCGATCTGGTTGACCTTCACAAGGATCGAGTTAGCCACGTCGGCGTCGATGCCCCGCTGGAGACGAGTGACGTTGGTGACGAACAGGTCATCGCCCACTAGTTGGACCCGGTCACCGACCAGTCCGTGCAGGGTGGCCCAGCCATCCCAGTCCTCTTCGGCCATGCCGTCCTCAATGGACACGATCGGGTACCGGTCCGAGAGGTCGGCCAGGTAGCCGGCCATCTCATCGGGCGACAAAGTCCGACCTTCGCCGGCCAGGCGGTAGGCACCGTCGTGGAAGAACTCGGTGGAGGCAGCGTCCAGCGCGATACCCATGTCGTCGCCCGGGGTGAGCCCGGCCCTTTCGACGGCCTCCATCAGCAGGGTGACGGCCTCCTCATTGGAACCCAGATTCGGGGCGAACCCTCCCTCGTCGCCGATGGCCGTGGCCATGCCCCGCTCGGACAACACCTTCTTGAGCACGTGGTAACACTCGACGCCCCACCGCAGGCCCTCGGAGAACGAGGCGGCGCCCACCGGCATGAGCATGAATTCCTGCAGGTCGACGTTGTTGTCGGCATGCTCGCCACCATTCAAAACATTGAGCATGGGCACGGGGAGCACGTGGGCGTTGGCGCCGCCGATGTAGCGGAACAGCGGCGCTTCGGCATCAGCGGCCGCAGCACGGGCCACAGCGAGCGACACGCCGAGAATGGCGTTGGCACCCAGACGACCCTTGTCTTCGGTACCGTCGCAGTCGCACAGGGCCCAATCGACGGACCGCTGGTCGTAGGCATCCAACCCCCGGACGGCAGCCGCCAACTCCCCGTTCACGTTGGCCACCGCGGCGCCCACGCCCCTGCCGGCCCACCGGTCACCACCATCGCGGAGTTCCACGGCCTCGAACATGCCGGTCGAAGCGCCGCTGGGCACCATGGCCCGGCCGGACGCACCAGATTCCAGGACGACGTCAACCTCCACCGTCGGGTTTCCCCGACTGTCGATCACCTGACGACCGGCGACCACGGCGATGCTGCTCATGGCCTGAACGCTACCGGGGGTGGTCCCCACCGTAGAGGCGCTCCAACTCAGTGGCCCGGACGACCGTCGAAAATCGACCGACCGCTCCGCGTAGCGCGTCCTCAGCATCTAGGCCGGCGGACCAGGCGGACACCGCCACGGCCAGCAGGAGGTCCCCCAACGCCTCGTCGTCCAACGCATCGTCATCCAGTAGCCCGTAGAGCGAAAGGTCGCCTGAGTCGGGTTCGACGTCGATGCCGGCGGCCCGGCGGACGACCTTCTGGGCGACAGCCAGGGCGGGCAGTGTCGGCGGAATGCCGTCCAACACCGATTCCCTCCCCTTCTCGACCTGCTTGATCCGGTCCCAGTTGGCCACCACGTCGGCCGAACCATCGACGCCCACCGGGCCTCCACCGGATTCAGGCCCGAACACGTGGGGGTGCCGGTGGCGGAGCTTGTCGTGGATCCCCCGGGTCACGTCGGCCAGGTCGAAGCGCCCGTCATCAGCCGCGATCCGAGCGTGGAAGACCACCTGGAAGAGCAAGTCGCCGAGCTCCTCCTCAAGGGCCCCCGAGCCCTCACCGCTGACCTCGTCGAACTCGTCGAGGGCCTCGAGGACCTCATGGGCCTCCTCGAGGAGGTGCGGCCGCAGGGTGGTGTGCGTCTGCTCTGAATCCCAGGGGCATTCGCGCCGCAGCACGGCCACCAGATCCACAAACCGCTGCACCTCGGCGGCAATGGGCGCAGCCAGACGGGGCACGAACAACGACGTCAGGTGATCGGGATCGACCACATCGGGCAGGTCATCCCAGAGGGCCTGCACGATCCGTTCGTCGGCGGTACCCAGCCCCTGCAACACGGTCACCATCTCGTCCGGCGGATCGACAACGGCAGCCACGACGTCGGCCAGCACAGCCGGAGTGTCGACCTGGGCGACCAGCAACGGCCCCCGTTCGCCGGCCGCCTCGACCGGAAAGCGGTGAGCATCGACGATACGGACGCCGTCATCCAACGGATCCACGCCCAGTCGTACCCAGGCGAGGTCCAAGAATGACAGAGCCGGTACGAGGGTCACGTCGACCCGATCGTCGGCCAACAGAAGTTCGACGGTGTGTTCGGCCACCATCGGCGAACCCGGCACGGCATACAGGATCTGGCTGTGAACCTCGGCGGCGGCCACCACCTCCTCGACCACCCCGGCGTAGACCGCGGTGAACGAGGCAGCCGACTCGTAGTGGTGGTCAAGGGCCACCACCGCGTCACCGAGCACGGAGACCGCCGGATGGCGGACGGTCCGGACAAGTCGATGGGGATGCTCGTCAATGGCGACCAACGTGGCCGTCGTGCACAGGTCGGGTCCGGCCGGCCCGAGGCCGACCACCGTCACCCGGGGGCGCTCGTTAATGGCGGAGACGTGCTGACCGCTCACCGGACCTCACGAACCTCGTCGGATCACGAACCCAGTCGGGCGAGCGCCGGAGCCAGCGGTCCGGCAGGCGGAGCGACCCGTCCCACCACAGGGTCCCAATCACCGAAGCGGGCGTCCACCTCGACGGTACGGGTCAGCCCGGCGATCTGGAGCAGCGCGGCGGACAGGCGGACCCCGAGGTCGTCGAATGCCACAGGCTCGACGGGACGCACCTCGTCGATGCGGATCACGTGGAAACCGAACTCGCTGGGCACCGGACCCACCAGAGTCTCACCGGCAGCCAGGGCCCCGAGGGCGGCCCGTTCAAACGTGGGAACGAAACGACCGAGGCCGACGCAACTCAGCGATCCGCCAGCCTGCCCCGATCCCGGATCCTGGGAGACCGATCCGGCCAACGCCGCGAAGTCCTCCCCCGACTCAAGGAGATGCATGACGGCCCGGGCATCGTCCTCGTAAGAGACGAGAATGTGACTGGTGCACAGGTCGTGGCCCAGCAGGTGGGCGTTGGCCTCGTAGGCGGCCCGGATGCCGTCTCCGGCCTCCTCCACCATGTCGAGGGCGGACTGCCACCCGATGAAGCGCGGCAACGACGGGTCTCCGGCATCCACCCCGGCAGCTATCAGGCGATCCCTAGCCGCGGTGCGCGCCTCGGCATCGACCGCCACGTCGTATTCGGCCAGAAGATCGGACAACGCCTCGTAACGCACGTACCGGTCGACAACGTTGGCCGCCGCCTCGGCATTGACGGCTTCGGCATCCACCGGGCCTCCGGTCGCCTCGGCCACCAGGGCGGCCACTCCCTCCCGATCCAATGTGGTCTCGCCAACCCGGACCGCCTCGACCGAGGAACCACAGGCTGCGACCAGCAGCACGACGGGCAGGGTCAGGGCGACCAGCGCACTGGCGGTCGAGCGGACTCGCATCTTCGCGGGGAACTCGTTCACGGGGGGCACAGGTCGTGCAGGCTACGCGACCCTCAGGTCGTGGCGGCGCCGATACCCGCCGCCACGCCGACCTCTGACAGGGGCACGACATCTTCCAGGATCTCGGTTAGCACCGACGCAAGGTCGCCGGAGCGGGGCTTCTTCAGCGGCAGGAAGACCTGCTGCTGCTCCTCCTTGTACCGGGCGCCGCGATACAGGCGGGCCAGGCGGGTCTGGCGGCTCAAGGGCAGGACCACCGGGGCACAGCGGGCAATGTGTTCGGGCCCGCCCAGACCGGGGCCCTTGCCAACCGTGACTTCGGTGATGCCACGGGCCACGCATGCCGTACGGAGGCGGGCCACCGCCAGGAGCGCCTTCACCGGCGGAGGAATCGGCCCATAGCGGTCCTCCCACTCGGCCTGCACTGCGTCGACGGCAGCCGGATCGGGCTCGGTCCCGGCGTTGGCCAGCTTGCGGTAGGCCTCAAGTCGTAGGTCGCTTCTGGACACGTAGTCCTCGGGTAGGTGGGCATCGACCGGCAACTCCACGCGGATCTCGGCCTGCGGCACCGATGCTGTCCCAGCCAGCTCAGCCACCGCCTCGGTGACCATCTGGCAGTAGAGGTCATAGCCAACCGCCGCAATGTGCCCGGTCTGTCCGGTGCCCAGCAGGTTGCCGGCCCCCCGGATCTCGAGGTCGCGCATGGCGATCCGGAAGCCCGAACCCAGCTCAGTGGTCTCGCCGATGGTGCGAAGCCGTTCGTGGGCCTGTTCGCTGAGCAACCTGTCCGGCGGAGTGAAGAGGTAGGCGTAGGCCCGTTGCCCGGCACGGCCGACCCGACCCCGCAGCTGGTGGAGCTGGCCCAGGCCCAGAAGGTCGGCCCGGTCCACGACCAGGGTGTTGACCGTCGGCATGTCGATGCCCGACTCGATGATGGTGGTGCACACCAGAACGTCGTAGCGGCCCTCCCAGAAGTCGAGTACCACCGATTCCAGGCTGGTCTCGTCCATCTGTCCGTGGGCTACGGCGACCCGCGCCTCGGGCACCAGATCGCGCACCCCGCCGGCCACCTGGTCGATGTCGTGCACCCGGTTGTGAACGAAGAACACCTGCCCCTCACGCAACAACTCGCGCCTAATCGCCTCCGCGACCGGGCGCTCGTCGTAGTCGCCCACGTAGGTGAGGATGGGCTGGCGATCCGCGGGCGGGGTGTCGAGCAGGCTGAGGTCGCGGATGCCGGTAAGCGACATCTCCAACGTTCGGGGAATCGGGGTGGCGGTCAGAGTCAGGACGTCGACGTCGGCCCGGAACGTCTTGATCGCCTCCTTGTGGCTGACGCCAAACCGCTGCTCCTCATCAACGACGAGCAGGCCGAGGCGGGCGAACCGGACGTCGGCCGACAACAGGCGGTGGGTGCCGATCACCACGTCGATCGATCCGTCGGCCAACCCCTCCGATACCACCCTGGCTTCAGCGGCGGTCAGGAAGCGGCTCAACACCTCGACGCGTACCGGGTACGGGGCGAAGCGGTCCCGGAACGTCTGGCCGTGCTGCTGGGCCAACAAGGTGGTCGGGACCAGCACGGCGGCCTGGCGACCGTCCTGCACGGCCTTGAACACGGCGCGCACCGCCACCTCGGTCTTCCCGAAGCCGACGTCACCGCACACCAGACGATCCATGGGTACCGGCCGCTCCATATCGGCCTTGACCTCCTCGATGGCCCGCAACTGGTCGGGCGTCTCCTGGAATGGGAAGGCCTGTTCGAGCTCTCGCTGCCACGGGGTGTCCTCAGCGAAGGCGTGGCCCTCGGCGGTCACCCGCTGCTGGTAGAGCACCACCAGTTCCTGGGCGATCTCGGCCACCTCGGACCGCACCCGGGCCCGGGTCTTCTGCCAGTCCGACCCACCCATGCGGCTGAGGGTCGGGACCTCTCCGCCCGTGTGGGGGCGGATGGCGTCGATCTGGTCGGTTGGGAGATAGAGCCGGTCGTCGCCCCGGTACTCGAGCAGCAGGTAGTCGCGTTCGACGCCGCCCATCGACCGGGTAGTGAGGCCGCCGAAGCGGGCCACCCCATGGTGCTCATGGACGACGTAGTCGCCGGGCGCCAGATCCTCGAACACCCGGATGGCCGACCGTCGGCGGGGTCTGGTCCGTCGCCTGGTCCGTCGGCGACCGGTGAGCTCACCCTCGGTGACGAGTGCCAGCCGGGAGCCGGGCAGGACGAAGCCCCGCTCGACGGGTGCCACGACCAGCGATGCACCGGTCGGGAACCGGAGATCTTCCCCCTCCAGTTGGGCACCCGGACGAAAGACCTCGATCTCGGCCTCGAGGAGCCGGCGCGTCAGCTGGTCGGCGCTCCCCTCCCCGTCGGCAGCCACCACCACCCGGTAACCGTCGGCCAGCAGGCGTCGAAGCCGTCCAGCCGGCCCCTCTGGGTCTTCGGCAATCACGGCCACTGCGACATCACGGCCCCAACCGGAAGCCTGAACGGTCTCCACGCCGGGCCCGTCCGGTACGGCGTCCATGGTCCAGACCGGGGCACCGGTGTGGACTAGTAGACGCTCCCAGTCGGTATGCAGCCGGGGGAAGACCGTGTCGTCGGCACCCCACGTGGTGGCCAACGTGGCGGCCAACTCCGCCTCCTCAGCCTGCAGGTCAGCAATCCGATCTCTGAGCCGCCGAGGTTCGACGGCCACCACCAGTGCGTCATCGTCGACCAGGTCGAACAGGACCCGCTCGTCGCCAGACAACCACGGCAGCCATGACTCCATCCCGTCGAACAGCTCGCCGTCAGCCAACCGGTCCCACTGCTCCCGACCCCAAGGTTCGGAGGCCACCAGTTGGGCGGCCCGAGCCCGGACCTCCTCGTCAGGAAGCAGTTCTCGGCAGGGATGCAGTTCGACCTCGGAGCGGGGCACAGTGGCCCGCTGGTCGGCCACCCCGAACTCGGTCAGGCGTTCCACCTCATCGCCCCACAGGTCGATCCGGACCGGCGCATCGTCGGTGGACGGCCAGATGTCGATGATCGAACCACGTACTGCCAGCTCACCTCGATGCTCGACCTGGTATTCGCGTCGGTAGCCGACGGCCATCAGGTCCGCGACGAGCGACCGCTGGTCGACGGTGTCACCGGGTCCGATGTGAACCGGATCGATCCGCCCGGCACCCGGGCCGAGTCGCTGGACGAGCGCCCGTCCTGATGCCACGACGACCAACGGGCGGTCGTCTAGTGAAGCCAGACGGTGGAGGGCACGGAGCCGGCGACCCATGGTCTCCACCCCGGGACTAATGCGTTCGAAGGGCAACGTCTCCCATGCCAGAAACAACTCGACGGCCCGATCCCCCAGAAAGAGCCGGAGGTCGTTGGCCAGGCGCTCGGCCTCGGTCCCAGTGGGGACGGCCACTACCAGTGGCGTCCGTCCCGTCCGGCGCACGAGGGAGGCCAAAACCACGGCCCGGGCCGGTTCGGCAACGGCTAGCGAGGCGGTCCGGCGACCCAACACGGCGGCCACCGACGGGTCATCGTCGAGCAACGCGGGAAGGTGCTCCAGAAGGATCGGCATGTTTCTCAGCGGAGGTTTCTCAAGGGAGGATTTCTCAGGAGCGGGCGTTGACGCTGCCCATGGTGGCGTCGACACCCTCTGCCAGGATCGCCTCCACCGCGTCGGCTGCTTCCTGCACGATCACACCGAGTTCAGCCGCCTCAGTCTTCCCGGGACGGCGCAGCACATAATCGGCGCCCGACTGGCGACCGGGGGGCCGGCCCACCCCGATGCGGATCCGTAGGTAGTCCTGCGTCTTCAGGTGTGCGGTGACCGACTTCAGGCCGTTGTGGCCGGCCATGCCACCGCCGACTTTGACCCGCAGGCTGCCGACCGGCAGGTCGAGTTCGTCATGGACAACGACGATCCGGGCCGGATCGTCCACCCCATGCCGGTGCGTCAGTTTGCGAACCGACTGGCCCGACTCATTCATGAAGGTCTGCGGAATAGCCAACGCCACTCGCTGACCACCGATGCGGACCTCGCACGACAGGGCAAGTTCCTTGGACCGACGAAGCGAACCGCCGTGGCGGTCCGCCAGGACGGCGATGACGTCGGCACCCACGTTGTGGCGCGTGCCGTCGTAGTCGTCTCCGGGATTTCCGAGGCCTACGACCAGTAGGGCCGCCGGTTCCCCGGTCCGTTCGGTGCGGGACCGACGCAGCACGTGTCGTGTCGGTCCTAGTCGCTACTCGGAGTCGGCGGCCTCGTCGGCGTCGCCGCCCTCGCCACCTTCGCCGTCCTCACCGTCCGAAGCCTCGGCGCCTTCCTCCAGCTCGGCGGCCTCTTCCTCAGCGGCCTCGTCGGCGGCCATGGCCTCCAACGTGGAGCGGGTGATCATGCCGACGGCCACCGTCTCCTCGACGTCGACGTCGGTAGTGACGCCAGCCGGGAGGGCGATATCGCCAACACGCTTGGAATCGCCGATGACGAGGTCCGAGATATCGATCTCGAGCTCGTTGGGGATGCTGTCCGGCGCGGAGTTCACAGTCAGGCTGAACAGGTTCTGGTCGACCATGCCGTCGGCATCGGAGACCTCCTTGGCCTCCCCGACCATGACGATGGGCACGTCGACGGTCACGTCCTGCTTGGGGTCGATACGCAGGAAGTCGACGTGGATCACGTCACGGCGTACCGGGTGACGCTGGATGTCCTTGACGATCGACATCTGCTTGGCTCCGCCAAACTCAAGGTGGATCACCGCGTTCACGCCGGCATCGGTGGTCAACGCACGACGCAGGTCCGGCCAGTCGACGTCGATGCTGACCGGGTCCTGGCTGAGGCCATAGACGACAGCGGGGACGCGAGCCTCGCGACGGAGGCGGCGACTGGACCGGGTTCCGGTTTCCCGGGTGGTCTCTGCGGAGAGGACGATCTCGCTCATGGAAGTGCTTTCTGGAGGTGCGTTCAACCGGCCTGCGCGGGTCGGCAGGTTCGGACAGGTGGTCTTGTGGGGACCGGCGGAAAAGCCTACCGGCGCACGGCCCCGGGGCGTCAGGACAGGTTGTCGCCGCCGAAGATCTCGCTGACCGACGCGTCCTCAAAGACGGCGTCGATGGCTCGGGCGATGATCGGGGCCACGGACAGCACCTCGATCAGGTCGAGATCGGCGCCGTCGGGCAGCGGCACCGTATCGGTGACGATGACCTTCTCGATGGGCGACGCAGACAGTCGCTCCAGTGCCGATCCGGAGAACACGCCATGGGTGGTCGCCGCGATGACCCGCGAGGCGCCCCGTTCGGCCAACTGCTCGGCCGCGGCGCAGATGGTGCCCGCCGTGTCGATCATGTCGTCGACGATGACGCAGACCTTGCCCTCCACTTCACCAACGACCTCCTTGGCCTCCACGGTGTTGAACGCCGTATGGCTGCGGCGCTTGTGAACAATGGCCAGGTCGGCGTCCAGCTGATTTGCATAACGCTCGGCCACCTTTACCCGGCCGGCATCAGGCGACACGATGGCCAGGTCTCCCTCGAGCAACCGAAGGCGGTCGACGAGGACCGGCATGGCAGTGAGGTGGTCGACTGGCCCGTCAAAGAAGCCCTGGATCTGACCCGAGTGAAGGTCGATCCCCACCAGGCGGCTGGCTCCGGCCTCCTTGAACAGGTTGGCCACCAGCTTGGCGGTGATGGGCTCGCGGCCCGATGCCTTTCGGTCCTGACGGGCGTAGCCGTAGTGCGGGCAGACCACGGTGATCCGCTTGGCCGAGGCCCGACGGGCCGCGTCGACCATGATCAGCTGCTCCATCAGGGTGTCGTTGATCGACATGCCCCCGGAATGGCAGTGGGTCTGAATGATGAAGGCGTCGCAGCCTCGGATCGACTCGGAGAACCTGCAGTGGATCTCCCCGTTGGCGAACTCGGCAATGTTGGGCTCCCCGAGGGGCTCACCAAGTTCGGTGGCGATGGCCTCGGCCAACGGGCGGCTAGCCCGACCGGAGACGAGGTACAACTTCTTGTGCGTGACCAGTTCCATGGGCTGCGGCGAGATCCTCGTCGGGGGCGGTTCCGCTTCCGATCATACGGGACGACTGGTGGCGCGGATCAGCCGATATAGACCAGTCTCGAAGGGACCATGCCGGGAAGTTCGCCGGCCTCGGGTACCTCAGCAGGCCCCGACCCGGCGGATCACCAAAGATTGCTCAGCGCGTCCCCCAGAGGTCGACGCATGCCTCGCATGTCTCGGGTGGCACCAGCCCCAACCGGATCAGCAGGCGGAACAGGTGGCATCCGAGGCAGAGACCGAGAAACGCCTCCAGCGAAGCGGCGGCCAGCACGACGGCCACCAGCACCATGGCCGTACCGCCGGCACCGACGGCCACCGCGATCAACGCACCCGCCGACAACGCTGCCCCGATCCCCTGGGCGAACCGCTTAGGCGGCCCCGGCACCTCACGGACGACCCACGACAGGCGGGGTCGGACCACCCGGGTGACCAACGTGCCCAGAGGACTGAGCGTCGGCCCGGTGGCCACCCGAGCCACGAACCCCCACGCCAGCACGACTAGCAGCGGCGTCCACCCGGTGGCCAGGATCCCCGTGCACTGCACGACTACCCCGGTGGCCACCAACCGGGCCGACACCTCGTCGACCGGATGGGGAAACGAGAAGAGCCCGGCACCATCCACGGGTTCGACCCTATTGTCGTTCCCATCTCTACTCCCACGCCTCCTCCCGACTCGAAGCGCTTCCCCATAGGTCCAACGCCGGCCGATCAGGTGCTGGCCGAATTGGAGGCCAAACGCCACGACGACGTCCGTTGGGACGAAGGTCGTACCTTCGGCCTGGTCTTCGACGGTGGCGACGAGGTCCGTGACGTGGCCGAACGGGCGGCCCGGGCGTTCCTGCATGAGAACGCGCTCAGCACCGCCGCCTTCCCGTCACTGGGCGCCATTCAGTCCGAACTCTGCGCTTGGACAGCTGACCTGCTCCACGGCCCGGAGGGCACGGCGGGATTCGTGACCAGCGGTGGGACCGAGAGCATCCTTTGTGCGGTAGAGGCGGCGCGGGAGCGGGCCCGGGCCGAGCGCGGCGTCAACGAGCCGGAGATCGTGCTGGCGACCAGCGCCCATGCGGCCTTCCACAAAGGGGCCCACCTGTTCGGGCTGCGAACCCGTGTCGTGGACGTGACCGGGGACTGGACGCCCGACCTCGATGCAATGGCCGACGCGATCTCCCATCGCACGGCCCTGGTAGTGGCCTCGGCACCCCAGTACCCGCAGGGGGTGGTCGACCCGGTGACCGAGATAGCGGCAATGGCTGCCAAGGCCGGGGCGTCGTGCCACGTCGACGCCTGCATGGGCGGCTTCGTCCTCCCGTTCGCCGCCTTGGAGCAGCCACAGGCGTGGTCGGCTCCGCCATGGGATCTAGCCGTCGAAGGCGTGACCAGCATCTCGGCGGACCTCCACAAACTGGGCTACGCCCCCAAGGGGGTGTCGGTGCTGCTCCACCGGTCCCGGGCGCTGCGGCGTCACCAGACGTTCGACTTCGACGGCTGGTTGGGTGGGCGGTACGTCACACCGAACCTGCAGGGCACCCGGTCGGGCCTACCCATGGCCGCTGCATGGGCCGTGGTGCGGTTCCTCGGCGTCGACGGCTACCGGCGCCTGGTTCGCACCGCGCTGGAGGCCGCCGACCGGATCCGGGCCGGCGTTCGGGCCACGGACGGACTGATGGTGCTCGGCGACCCTCGCCACCACCTGCTCTCCATCACCGCCGATGTCGTGGCTGATCGACCGCTCGATCCGTATGCGGTGGGCGATGCCATGGCCTCCCGGGGTTGGCACCACGATCGGCAGAGACCACCGGACAACCTGCACCTGACGGTGAGCGCCGGTAACGCACCGATCGTGGACGAGTGGTTGGCCGACCTGGCCGATGCCGTCGACGAGGTGCGGTCAACCGGCGACCACTGCTCCGAACCGGAGTCCGGCGCCTACTCGACCCTGGAATGACCGCGAAACTCGCGTCCTGATCAGGCGAACAGGTCGGCGGCGTCCTCGAAGTCGACCAGCCACGTCCGACCGCCACCCTCGGAGTGGTACGACGACCAACCCAGCAGCCTTCGGGCCTCCTCGGGTAGTCCGGCGGCCCGGGCCCGATCGACGTGGAGCGGGCTGGCCTCCTCGGGTCGCAGCCACCCGGCCACGAAACTCACGTGCATGCCGTACCGCATTACGTCGGTGGTGTTGGCGCCCGCGCCGTGGATGACCTTGCCCGAATAGATGAGACCGGCACCGGCCGGCATCTCGGCGTAGGCCAGATCGTCCTCGGTGACCTCGTGACCGCGCACCAGCCCGGGCGGCAAGGTCTGCGTCCCGGGCACCACGACAGTGGCCCCGTTGGCCCGGGTGAACTCCGAGAGGGCAAACATGCAACTAACGGTGACCTCCCGTTCGGCAGTGATGGCCTCGGGCCAGTTGTTCTCGTCGCGGTGGAGGTACTGGGCCTTCTCCCCCGGCCCGACAGCCATGACCTGGCCGGTGTTCAACCAGTAGGAGGTGCACCCGCCGAGCAGCTCGTGGTCGGTGACCGCCCCGAACACCGGTTCCAGAAGGGCGTGGTCGACGAAGGCCCGACTTCGGGCGGCCAGCCCACAGAACCGGATGGTCTCCCGACCGTGGAAGAGCTCCCATTGCTCCAGACCGCTCCGGGACCCCGGATCTATGACCTCCATGGCTCCTGCCAGGTCCTCGATGATGGCCAGACGGTCCTCGTCGGACAGCAGGTCCCGGACGATCACCCCGCCGTCACGGTGCAAATGGGCCAGCAACTCATCGATCGGTTCGTCGCGGTCCACGGTTGTGAGGGTCTTCATGACGCGCATCCTTCCTGCTGTCGCCAACCCGGCGCAAACACCGGCCTACCGATACCGTCCGCCCATGACCGACGATCTCCACTACACCCCGCAGCCGTTCGACACCGAACTGGACCGCCGCGTCGACGACACGGTCTCCGGGCCGCTGCGAGCGCCCGCCCAGATGCTGGCCGGCCAGTCCTATGGCGGGCACGCCAGTGTGCATGACGACGCTACCGCTGCCTCCCTCGGCCTGACCGCCGGACCCATCGAGGGGCCGACCCACTTCAGCCAGTTCGATCCACTGCTGGTCGACCGGTGGGGGGACCGGTGGTTCTCCCACGGATGCCTGAGCGCCCACTTCCAGACCATGGTCGTTGAGGGCGAGCAGGTCCGGGCCAGTGTGACGGCTGACAAATCCGACGCCAACCGGGCCACCATCGATGCGGCCAAGGCCGACGGCACGCCGGTGCTGACTGGGACGGCTTCGGTCGGCCCCCACCATCCGGACACCGCACTGGCTCCTCGGCTGGCCCGAGCGACAGCTGAGTCACCGGGCGACCTCCACGTCATCGACATTCTCTCCGTCGGCATGACCGGACCGGGCGACGAGTCGGTCACCGTGACCTTCGACGAGGACTTCGGCGACCTCTACCCGTTCTCGCTGGCCCACAAACTGGACCGGATCACCGAACCGTCGCCGTGGTATCTGCCGGGAGCCGAAACGACCTGGGGCGGCCCAATCGTGCCCATCGAGATGCTCAGCGTGTTGACCAATTCGGCGTCAAAGCACTCGGGGTTCGCGGCCCGCCAGCCATCCATCGGCCTTTTCATCGACCTGGAGGTGTGCTTGCTGGGCCGACCGGTGCTGGTCGGACACACGTACCGGGTCGACCGGGAAATCGTGGCCTTGGGTGCCAGCCGTCGTACCGAGTCCTACTGGACCCGGACCGTGCTGACCGACACCGAGGATGACGGGCCGACCGCCGAGGTACTGCTCCACCAGGGCGTGTTCAAGGACTCCTACCCCGGCTACCCCGCCGGCTCCTGACGACCGGCTCCTGATGCCGAGTGGCGTCAGGGCGATTCGACCGTTCTGACCCCGTCGTAGACCATGGGTTGGGCGGCCCCGGCCCCCAGCGTCTCATCGTGGGCCACCAGCATCCGTTCATGGAACGGCACCGTCTCGGGGTCGAAGTCGACGGCAGGCACCGGAAGCATTAGTAGCTCGGCCCCCGAGCAGTCCCCACGAACCGGTGTGGCGTAGTCATCCCTCCCGGCCTGCATTCGAACCGACGGCGTCAGGTACCTGATGGCCACACCGACCCGCCGCACGTCAGAGACGTTGGGTCCCGATCCGTGGACCATCAGGCCGTCGTGCAGGGACATCTCGCCGGGGCTAAGGGCCACCACCACCTCGTCGGCCGGGTCGTGGGCCACCGTCACCTCCTGGCCGCGACTCAGGATGTTGTCGGCGCCGAACGTGTCGTAGTGGTCGACATTGCCCCACCGGTGGCTTCCCCGGACGAAGTGCATGGCGCCGTTCTCGTCGGTCACCTCCGACAGGGCGATCCATGCCGTGACGTGCTGGCCAATCGCGTCAAAGCCCCAGTAGTTGAGGTCCTGGTGCATCGTCAGCATCTTCGGGCTGTGGGGTTCCTTGGCCAACAGTTCGCACGTCCAGACCATGAGATCCGGGCCGAGGATCGACTCGATGACGTCGAGGACCGCCGGGTGGCGGGCAATGCGGTCGGCCGCCGGGCTGATGACCTGCATTCCGTCGCGCAGGTACTGGGCGAAGGGGCGGGGCAGGTTGGTGTCGTCGCTCCAGCGAGCTTCGAAGGCCTCAAAGGCGGCCCGTAGTTCGGCCGCCTCGTCAGCGGCGAACACCGGGACCGGGAAGAGGTACCCCTCGTCCCGATAGATCGCGATCTGTGTCGCGGCCAGCGACCCGGCAACAGGTGGCCCGGTGGTGGGTGATCCGGCCATGGGTGCACGCTACCGATGGACTGACGAACGTCCAGTTCCCTCGGATGAATGGGCGAGCCGCCCCCGGATCAGCGCCCGATGGGACTCTGGGCGGTGAGGCCCCCGTCGACGGTGAACAGGCTCCCCGACACGAACGTCGACTCGTCAGACGCCAGCCACACGGCCAACGCTGCGACGTCGCCAGGCAACCCGAGACGACCCACCGGATGGGCACCCACCGCGTCAGCCCGCATGGCCGCCGGATCATCAGCCCCGTCAAAGACCACCTCGGCCATCTCGGTCGCGATCCACCCGGGACGGACGGCGTTGCAGCGCACCCCGTCACGCCCGTGGTCGACGGCCACCGCACGGGTCAGCGAGTGCACCGCTCCCTTGGAGGCGTTGTACACCGCCATCCCGTGGTCGGCCATGTCGCCAGCCACCGATCCGATGTTGACAATGGATCCCCCTCCGTGGTCGCGCATGTAGCGCACAGCGGCCCGACAGCAGTGGAAGACACCCCGCACGTTGACGTCCATCACGAGGTCGAAGTCGGCATCGGTGGTGTCAGCCACCGTCTTCTCGACCTGGACCCCGGCATTGGCCACCATCACGTCGAGGCCCCCGTGGGCGTCTACCGCCGCGGCGACCAGTGCATCGACGGCCACCGGATCGGCGACGTCTGTCGGCACCCAGACCGCACCGTCCACCGACGGTTCCGACCGACTGCCCACCACCACCCGGGCGCCCTCCGCGACCATGCGACGGGCGATGGCCTCGCCGATGCCGCTGCTGGCCCCGGTCACCACGATCGACTTTCCGTCCAGTGCCCCCACAGGCATTCCCCCTGTCTCAGTGCTGCAACTCCGCGGAATGTAGCCCCGCCCACGAACCAGCCGCGGCCTCCACAGTACGGTCACCGTTCATGACCGATGCCAGCACCCTCACCCTCTCCGAGACCCGCGGCCCCTCCGAACCGCCGTTACGCGACTTGACTATCGGCGGGTTGCTTCGCGAGGTGGCCGCCCAGGTCCCCGACCGGCGGGCCCTGGTGGCCGGCGTGCCCGATCCCGCCGGCCGCCGCGAGTGGACCTACGCCGATTTGTTGGCTGACGCCGAACGGGCGGCCCGTGCTCTGCGGGTCCGCTTCGAGCCTGGGGAGCGAGTGGCACTTTGGGCTCCCAACGTGCCCCAGTGGGTGGTGTTGGAGTTTGCCTGCGGCATGGCAGGGGTGATCCTGGTAACCATCAACCCGGCCTACCAGGCCCGGGAACTGCAGTACGTCCTGACCCAGTCCCGGGCGGCAGGGCTGATCTTGCTCCCCGAGTTCCGGGGCAACCCGATGCTGGGCACAGCCCTCGACGTGCAGTCGGAGTGCCCCGAACTGCGCGAGGTCATCCGCCTAGACGAGTGGAAGGACTTCCTGGCTTCGGGCGATGTCTGGGACGGCGAGCTGCCCGACCCCGACCCGATGGACCCCTGCATGATCCAGTACACGTCGGGCACCACCGGCTTCCCCAAGGGTGCCCTGCTGCACCATCGGGGCCTGGTCAACAACGGTGCCCATACCGGCGACCGGGTCGGGGTCACCGAGGGCGCCGTCTACGTCCTGACCATGCCGCTGTTCCATACCGGCGGGTGCGTGCTCGGGGTCCTCACCGCGGTGTCGATGAAGATGACCATGGTTCTGGTCGAGGCCTTCGACCCGGGCCTCGTGCTGGAACTCATCGAGGCCTACGACGGGGCGGCCATGCTGGGCGTACCCACCATGCTCGTGGCGATGCTCGAACACCCGGACTTCGCCATCCGTGACCTGTCGGCCATCGAGGCCATCTGCTCCGGCGGCTCCACGGTGCCCGCGGCGCTCGTGGAACGCCTCGAGCGGGAACTGAAGGCTCCGTTCACCATCGTGTTCGGCCAGACCGAGTTGTCGCCGGTGTCGTCGATGACCCACACCACGGACACCATCGAGGACAAGGCGTCGACCATCGGCAACGCCATGCCCCACGTGGAGGTCAAGATCATCGACCCGGAGACCGGCGAGACGGTGCCGCCAGGCACGGTCGGTGAGTACTGCGCCCGCGGTTATCTGGTCATGCACGGCTACTACGAGATGCCCGATGCCACCGCCGAGACGATCGACGCCGACGGGTGGCTGCACACCGGCGACCTGGCGGCCATGGACGAACGGGGCTACCTGACCATCGAGGGTCGCCTCAAGGACATGATCATCCGGGGCGGCGAGAACATCTATCCCAGGGAGCTCGAGGAGTTGCTGTTCGCCCACCCCACGGTCGCCGAGGTGGCCGTGGTGGGCCTGCCCGACGACAAGTGGGGTGAGGTGGTATCGGCCTTCGTGCGGCCGACCCCCGGCCAGGCCATCGACCGCAACGAGCTGTTCACCTACCTTCGGGAGCACCTGGCGCCCCACAAGACGCCCCGCCACTGGTTCGAAGTAGAGGAGTACCCACTCACGGGTAGCGGCAAGATCCAGAAGTTCGTGCTCCGCGACCAGTGGGTGGACGGCCAGTGGACGGAGATGGCCTGATCCCGCCGCGGGAATGGCAATAGGCCACCGAGGGCAACCGATCAGGAGCGACCGGCTGCCCTACATCAGCGTGAGGTACCGGTCGATCTCGGCCGGAGAGACCTGGTCGTTGACGGCACGGAACTCGGCCCGCTTCACCTCGGCGAAGTAGTCCACGTAGTCGCCATCGCGACCCGACCCCATCGCTGACCGGAGGGTGTCGTCGGCCACCAGGGCATCCATGGCGTGCAGCAGGGTGGGCGGCAGCGCGGCGATGCCCCGGGCGGCGATCTCGTCAAGTGACAGCGTGAACAGGTTGTCGGTGTTGGGCTCGCCCGGATCCACAGCACGTTCGATCCCGTCCAGGCCGCTGGCCAACAGGGCAGCCAGGGCCAGGTAGGGGTTAGCCGACCCGTCGGGCACCCGGACCTCGAGGCGGCCACCCTCGGGGATGCGGATCATCTGTGTCCTGTTGTTCCCTCCATAGGCCACGTACGAAGGCGCCCAGGTGGCCCCCGAGTCAGGCGGACCAACACCAATGCGCTTGAACGAGTTGACCGTCGGGCAGACGACCCCGGTCAGACCCTGGGCGTGGTCCAGGATCCCGCCCGTGAACTGGTAGGCCATCTCACTGAGGCCCAGTCCCCTCGGATCGTCGTCGTCGTGGAACAACGGCTCGTCGGAGTCGGCAGTCCACAGGCTGAGGTGGGTGTGCAACCCATTGCCCGTCTTGTCAGCGAACGGCTTGGGCATGAACGTTACGTACCGACCATCCCGTCGGGCCAGCGTGTGCAACATCAGCCGAAGCACGATCAGGCGATCGGCGGTGGTAAGGGCGTCGGCGTACTTGAAGTTCTGCTCGAACTGGCCGTTGGCGTCCTCATGGTCGTTGGCGTAGTTGCCCCACCCCATGGCATCCATGTGTCGTGACACCGTGCTCAGGTGGTCAAGCACCGCCGTCAAGCCCCGGGCGTCGTAGCAGGGCGCCGTCGACACGTCCCGCTCGTCGGCCACGCTCAGCGAGCCGTCCTCGTGACGCCGCAGCAGCGAGTACTCCACTTCGGCTCCCGCCTTGAGTACCAGGTTCTGCTCGGCGGCCCGGGCAAGCACCTGCTGCAGGATGACCCGCGGCGCGTAGGGCCAAAGCTCGCCCTCCACGGTGGCGTCGCACTGCATGGCGGCCACGTTGGGCTGCCACGGGAACTGGACGTACGAATCCGGATCGGGGATGGCCAGAATGTCGGGGTCGGCCGGATTCTGGCTGAGCGGCCCGGCGGCGAACCCGGCAAACCCGGCACCCACCTCCAACAGGTCGTCAATGGCGGTGACGGGCACCAGCTTGGCGCACGGCTTGCCGTGCATCTCGACGAACATGGCGTAGATGAACTCCACCCCATCGTCAGCGATCCGGGACTTCAGTTCGTCCGGCGTCATCGCCCAACCTCCCCCTGATGGCGCACCCCCCGGTGCGGCAGCCGTGGCGGTACGACTGCGTCTGGCACGGTAGTGGCTGTCCGGGGAGGGCTCGAACCTCCAACCTCCTGATCCAAAGTCAGGCGTTCTGCCAGTTGAACTACCGGACACTGCGCACGCCCGATGATAATGGCCGCCCCGATCAGCGCACCGGAGGCAACCGGTCGACTCAGGCCTCCGATCGGTCGACCTCGCCGATGTCCTCGTTCCAGAGCATCGGATTCGCCGCGATGAAGTCCGTCATCATCTCGATGCATTCCTCGGAATCCAGGACCACCACCTCGACGCCGTGGGACCGCAGCAGGTCCTCGGCACCCAAGAACGTGCGGTTCTCGCCGATCACCACCCGCCTGATCCCGTACAGAAGGACCGCGCCGGTACACATATGGCACGGCGAAAGTGTGGTGACCATTGTCGCCCGGGCGTAGGTGGACGCCGGTAGTCGACCGGCCGCCTCGAGGGCATCGGTCTCGCCGTGGAGGGTGGCCGAGCCCTGCTGGACCCGTCGGTTGTGGCCAGCGCCCAGCACCTCGCCGTCGACCACCAGCACCGCTCCGATCGGGATGCCACCCTCGGCAAGCCCGACACGGGCCTCGGCAATGGCCAGACCTAGGAGAGATTCATCCTCGGTCCTCGAAGCATCCATCTGCATAGCCTCCCATCGCCAAGCGGTCGAGGGGGAACGGGGCCGAAGAGGGACTGCGTTACCTAAATGTTCGAATGATCGGTTCCCACCACGCCGGCCGTCGCAATCCCCGACGGCGCCGTTAGTCTGCGGCCCGTCATGGGATCCCTGATCAAGAAGCGCCGTAAGCGCATGCGCAAGAAGAAGCATCGCAAGATGCTCAAGCGCACCCGCGCTCAGCGGCAGCGGGGCAAGTAGTCCTAATCTCAGGCCATCGCCGTCTGCGGAATCGTCCGCACGACCCGGCGACCGCCTCCCGGATACTCCCCCTCCACGAACCACGTACTCCCGCTGCCGGCCAGCCTTGGGCGCCGCCCCGTCGCGTCCCCGAGCACGTCCCGCCAGCGCGCCAACTCTGGCACGAGGTCCACGGCCGCCGGCTCGAGGTCATTGCCGTGTTCGCCGGTCGGGCCGCCCATCTCGTCCCACCGACGGTAGACAGCGGGCGTCGGGCAGCCGACAGGCGCCGTCAGCAGGGTGAACACCTGCTCCTCGAACGGAAGGGGCTCGACGATCTCGCCGATGCCGGTCACCCGGGCCCGTCCACCCATCAGGCAGAACGCTACGTCGGCGCCGATGCGCGCCGCGGCGACCAGATCGGTGAGGCCCGCCCAGCGCAGCACCGCTGCCGCATCGGCCGATCCGCCACCGAGGCCCGAACCCGCCGGGATCACCTTGTGGACCACCACATCGGCCGTCCGGTCGACCAGACGTAACGCTTGGGCCACGAGATTGTCAGGGCCTCCGGGCACCGTCAGGCCGCCGCCACCGGTGAGGTCCTCGATCGTCAGGGTGCCGCCGCCCGTCGGCGGGCCGACCACCAGTTCGTCAGCCAGGTCCAGGGCCACCATCTCGGCATCGATCAGGTGGTAGCCGTCTGCTCGGAGGCCGACCAGCCGCAGCGACAGGGTGAGCTTGGCCGGAGCAACCAGCACCTCGGTCGTCATGAAGTGGAACCCACCGGGCCGGGCGCTTCGGCCAGCGCCGCCCACTGCGCGAGACCTAGTTGTTCGGCCCGCTCGGTCGGGTCCACCCCGGCGGCCACGATGGCCGCTTCGTCGACTAGCCCGGCCAGCGACCGGCGTAGCATCTTGCGGCGCTGGCCGAACCCTGCCCGCACCAGGGCGAACAACCGACCGGGGTCGGCGTCGACGGCCGGTACGGGCCTTCGCACCATCTCGATGAGCGCCGAGTCGACGTTGGGGCGGGGCAGGAAGACAGAGGGCGGCACCCGGCCGACCAGGCGTCCGACTGCGTGGTACGCCACCTTCACGCTGGGCAGCCCGTAGGCGTCGTCACCTGGACCAGCCACCAGACGGTCGGCCACCTCCTTCTGGACCATCACCATCATCTTGCCGATGGCCGGCACGTCGTCCAGTAGATCGCAGACAAGCGGGACAGACACGTTGTACGGGAGGTTGGCCACCAGCGTCCAGTTTCCATCTCCTAAATCGCCGCCACCCGGGCCGGCGTAGAGCACCGAATCCCAGTCGACCTCCATGGCGTCGGCGTGGACGATCCGGACGTCGCGACCGGCTCCTGGTCCGGCCATTACCTCGGCCAACACACCGACCAGCGCGTCGTCGATCTCCACGGCGGTGACCGAGGCTCCGGTGTCGGCCAGGGCAAGGGTCAACGAGCCCACACCCGGCCCGATCTCGACCACCCGGTCTCCGGGCCCGACACCAGCCAGTTCGGCGATGCGTCGCACCGTGTTGGGTTCGACCACGAAGTTCTGCCCGAGCGACCGCTTTGGGTGGATGCCGTGACGGTCCAGCAGTTCTCGGACCTGCGTCCGGGTGAGGGTCACGATCTGGCGGTCGACACGGTGGCGGGCCGGACCCGAAGGTCGCTCAGGGCAGGTAGCGGCCGCACACCGGCCACTGGCCCCGACCTCGTAGGTCGTAGAGGGCCTGGGCCATACGGTCCTGGTCGGCAGGCACTGCGGCAGCCGGGTCCACGCCGACGAGATGCTCGAAGTTCAGTCCGGCTATCCAATCCCAGGTTTGGCGGCTGAACTGGTAGGCGCCCCGGTAGGTACCGGTCGGGTTCACTGCCGAGTAGTTGCCGGTGGCTTCGCAGAACCGCAGTGCCTCCCACTGAATGTCCGACGGGCCATGCGGATGGGGTTCAGTGTTCCACGGGATGGTGGTCGTCGGGCCCGGGGTGGCCATGGCCTCCTCGCGGCGCTTGAGCTCCTCGGCCCGGAGGCGGGTCCGCTCGGCCTGGCGATCGGCCTCCAACTGTCGGCTGGCCAGCAGGGATTCCAGCTTGGCCCTCTCGGCGAACTCGTCGGCGGCCACCAGGCGGGCGACGGCCAGAGCCTCGGCCTCGTGTTCGTGGGCCACGACCGCCATCTGGGCCTGCACCTCCCGGGTCGACCGGGCCTGATGCCAGTCCCGGGCCCGCGAGCTCAGGTCCGAAACTGAGGAGTCGGGCGATGCGGCCGACGAGGAACGGTCCGGCGTGGCGACGACGAGTTCGATGATCTCGATCTGGGGCGCGTCGACGAGGGCTTGTGTGGCCGCGCCAGCCGTCCCGGTGAGTGCACCGGGCGACGACGGGTTCTCGAGTACGAATAGCGGCAACGCAGCGATCGTGGCCAGGGCCACGACGACCACACGCCACCGTTCGACGGTGGGTTCAACGTCCAGAGCTCCGTCCCCTTCCCCTCCGGACACGACCGGCCACAGCCGGATCGCCGGCGCGACGATAGGGACGACAGCCGGTCAGCGCAAGATCGGGGACGGATCAACCAGCCGGTCGTCGGTCACCGCCCCGGGGAGGAATCCCGGAATACACGACGCCTCAGGTCTGGCCGTGGCCCGCTAGTGCGTAAAAGACCCGGGCGTTGGCCGTGGTGGCCTCGGCCACCTCGTCGACCGGTCGCCCCATGGCCTCGGCCACCGCGGCTCCCACCAGCGCCACATGGGCCGGCTCGTTGGCCTTCCCGCGGTGGGGCACGGGCGCGAGGAAGGGCGAGTCGGTCTCGACCATGACCCGATCCAGTGGGCAGATGGCCGCCGCAGACCGGAGGTCATCGGCGGCCCGGAAGGTGATGATCCCGCTAAACGACAGCAGGGCACCTCTCTCCAGGCCCTCGCGGGCCTCGTCGGGACCACCGGTGAAGCAGTGGAACACCGTCCGGTTCGGAACCCCCTCGGCGTCCAACAGGGCGAAGGTCTCCTCCCACGCCTCGCGGGTGTGGATGACCAGCGGGAGGTCGTGGGCGTTGGCCAACCCGACCTGGGCAGCGAACACTTCTCTCTGGGCATCGCGTGGCGAGTGGTCGTAGTGGAAGTCCAACCCCGCCTCACCGACCGCCACCACTTTCGATTCCGACAACAGGTCGGCCAGACCTTCGACGCCGTGGCTGGCCTCATGGGGGTGGACGCCGGCCGTGGCCCATACGTCGTCATGGGCTGACGCCGTCACGATGGCGGCTCGGCTGTCGTCGAGGTCGCATCCCACGGTAACCATGCCGACCACACCACCAGCCCGGGCCCGGGCCACTACCTCGCCTGCATCAGCACCCAGGTGGCAGTGGTTGTCGAACCAGGTTGACATGGTTACCTCGGTCCGTTGGCTACTCAGCCGGGGGCTGTTCGGTCGGTGACTGGCCGTCGAGTAGTTCGTCGATGTCGATCTTGGCAAAGAGCGGAGTGGGCTTGGACACCGGCGTGCCAGGTGCCGGCTCCACCCGCTTCCAAGCGAGGACAGGTCCGAACACGTCCTCGAGAGCCAGCGTGGTGAACGGCAGGTAGGGAGACAACGAGACCCGGACGCCGGCCACCGCGGCCAGAGCAGTGCCCAGCACCACCCGGGCGCGGTCGGGGTCGGTCTTGGCCAACTTCCACGGTTCGGTGGCGTTCAGATAGGCGTTGACGGACGCCGCGGCATCCATGCCGGTCCTCAGCGCTGCCCGCAACTCGACCTGCTCGATCTGGCCGGTCACGGTGGCCAACGCAGCGTCCACGGTAGCCAGCACCGCGAGGTCCTCGGCGTTCCGTCCGTCCGCCTCGGGCACCTCCCCCTCACACGTCTTGTGGACCATCGACAACACCCGGTTGACCAGATTTCCCCAGGTGGCGACCAGTTCCTCGTTGATGCGGCGGCCGATCTCCTCGACGGAAAGGTCGGTATCGCTTTGCTCGGGCAACGAGGCGGCCAGCGCATACCGCAGCGCATCGGCCTCGAAGAGTTCGAGCCCCTCGCCGATAGTCAGGCCTACGCCACGACTCGCCGAGGCCTTCCCGCCCTTGAAGGTCACGTACTGGTTGGCGGGCACGTCGGTGGGCAGGTTCAACCCGCCGTATCCGATAAGCATCGCTGGCCAGATGATGGTGTGGAACGGGATGTTGTCCTTGCCGATGAAGTAGACGGAGCGGGCGTCGTCGCCCTCCCACCAATCGCGCCAGGCCTCGGGGTCGCCGCTGGCCCTAGCCCATTCCTTGGCCGCCGAGAGGTAGCCGATGACGGCCTCGAACCAGACGTAGATCCGCTTACCGGGACCCAGATCGTCGACCGGCAACTCGATGCCCCAATCGAGGTCCCGGGTGATGGCACGATCCTGAAGACCCTCGTCGACCCAACCCTTGGAGAAGTTGAGTACGTGCCGGCGCCAACCCTCGCGGGTGCCCAACCACTCCCCCAACCGCTCGGTGAAATCCGAGAGCCGCAGGTAGAAGTGTTCGGTGGAACGCAGTTCGGGCGTCGAGCCGGTGATCTTGGATCGGGGGTCGACCAGTTCTTCGGGGTCCAGCGTGCGGCCACAGTCTTCACACTGGTCACCGCGAGCCTCCGTGTACTCGCAGTGAGGGCAAGTGCCCTCGATGTAGCGATCGGGCAGGAACCGGTCGACCTCGGCGTCGTAGTACTGGTCGCTGATCCGACGATCGATGTGGCCATTATCCAGGAGGCGCATGAAGACGTCCTGAGTGACCTCGGCGTGGTTGGCGGTGCCGGTGGAGGTGTAGCAATCCCAGCTGATGCCGAGCCGATCCCAGTCGGCGACGAACTCGGCGTGGTAGCGACCCACGATGTCGGCCGGGGCGACCCCCTCGGCATCGGCCCGAACGGTGATCGGGGTGCCGTGGACATCCGATCCGCTCACCATGATCACCCGGTTGCCGACCAGGCGCTGGTGGCGGGCGTAGACGTCGGCTGGCAGGTAGGCGCCAGCCAGGTGTCCAAGGTGACGCGATCCGGAGGCGTACGGCCAAGCCACGGCCACCAGCACCGGCGTACCAGCCGGCGTACCAGCAACAGGTATCTCGGCGCGCCGGTCGGTCAGGGGTGCATCAACCATTACCCGGAGGCTACCGGTGGGCCCGCGATCGGACGGTGCCCGATACCGGCCCTCGGGAATCCAATCAGCAGCAATCCCGCTCCGTCAGCTCTCGAGGCCTAGGCGGTAGGCCCGGCGCCGCGACACCCCAAGACGGCGGGCCGCCTCGTCGGCTGCGTCACGGGTCGATGCCCCGCCGGCCCGTGCCTCCGCCAGCACCGCCCGGATCCGTTCGTCGCCGACCTCGGACGGCGGCGGTGCCCCCTCGAGCACCAGCACGATCTCGCCCTTTGGCGGTTCGGCGAACCGCTCGGCCAACTCGGCCACCGTGCCCCGGACGAACTCCTCGTGGAGCTTGGTGAGCTCGCGGGCCACCACGGCCCGTCGGTCTGGACCCACGACCCCGACCATCTCTCCCAGGGTGGCCGCCAGACGATGCGGCGATTCGAACAGCACCATGGTCCGTTCCTCAACGGCCAACTCGGCCAGCCGATCGGAGCGGGCCGAGCCCTTGCGGGGCAGGAACCCCTCCATGCACCACCGGTCAGTGGCCAGCCCGCTGGCCGCCACGGCCGCCACCGGAGCAGAGGGCCCCGGCACTACGACCACGGAGTGGCCGGCATCGACGACCCGACGCACCACCCGTTCTCCGGGGTCCGAGATCCCGGGCATACCGGCGTCGGACACGAGGGCCACGGTGGCTCCCTCGCCGATGCGGCGTACCACCACGACTGCGGAACGTTCCTCGGTGTGATCATCAAGGCGAAGCAGGTCACTTCCGGTGATTCCGGCGTGCTGGAGCAGTCGACCGGTCCGCCGGGTGTCTTCGCAGGCCACCAGGTCGGCGCCGGCCAACGCTTCGACGGCCCGTGGAGACAGGTCGCCGAGGTTGCCGATCGGAGTGGCCACCAGCATCAGGCGGCCCGGTACCAACCGACCAGTCATCGATTCAACCCCTGATCCACGGGATCACCATCGCATCGAACCGTCAACTCGTCACCCACCTGCAGGTCCCATCGCTGAAAGGATCCCGCCTCCGCCTCCAGTACCGCCCGGCTCCCCCGGATCGGCAGACCGAGGCGGTGACGGTCCATCCGGACGGTTCGCACGACCCGGAGTTCGGCATCTAGATGGGCCACGTCGATGGGAACTCGCATCCCGAGTGTGTGCGCAGACCGGGCGGGCCGGATGAGCAGCGCTCCGTCGTGCAACGAGCGACCGAGCAGGCCGCGAATGCGACTGGCAGGAGAGTCGGCCACCGCGAGGCTGGCCAGCACCCGATCACCTCGAACCAACCATGGCATGACGCTGAGCGTACGTCCCGGCCGACGACTGAGGGAGGGCCCCGCTCCGATCAGACGTTGAAGCGGAACTCCATCACGTCGCCGTCCTCCGGGAAGTAGTCCTTGCCCTCGCTACGAACCAGCCCGGAGTCCCGGGCCCCGGACCACGAACCCTTGTCGAGCAGCGTGTCCCACCGGATGGTCTCGGCCCGGATGAAACCTCGCTGGAAGTCGGTGTGGATGCGACCGGCGCATTCGGGGGCTGACGAGCCGGCCCGGAAGGTCCATGCCCGGCTCTCCTTCTCACCGGTCGTGAAGTACGTCCGCAGACCGAGCAGGTGGTAGGCGGCCCGGACGAACACGGGCAGGGCACCTTCGCCTAGTCCCAGTCCCTCGAGCATCTCGACCCGGTCGACCTCAGGTAAGAGGGCAGCCTCGGCCTCGAGTTGCACGCACATTCCGACGACCTGTGCGCCGGCTACCGCTCCTCCGGGACCAGCGGTGCTCGACGCACCCTCGAGCTCGGCGCAGACCGGCGCCAGCACCGGGTCGGGATCCATGACCTGCTCCTCATCGAGGTTCACCACGGCCAGGACCGGCTTGTCAGTGAGCAGAAAGAACGGCCGTAGCGCCGTCCGGTCATCGGCCGAGAGGTCGCTGCGGTACAGGGGCACGCCCTCACCGAGTTGGTCCACGGCCTTGCCGAGGGCGGCCAGGGCCGGACCGAGGGACATGTCGCCCTTAGCGGCACGGCGCACCTTGTCGAGTTGCTTCTCGGTGGTGTCGAGGTCGGCGAGAGCCAGCTCCACCTCGACGACGCGGAGGTGTTCCAGCGGGTCGCTCGGGCCCGGCACGTCGGTATCGCGGAAGGCCCGCAGGACGAACACGATGGCGTCGACCTCACGAATGCCAGCCAGGAACTTGTTGCCCAGGCCCTCGCCCTGGGATGCCCCCTCGACCAGACCGCCAATGTCGGCGAACTCCACGCTGGTTGGGACGACCTTCTTCGAGGAACTCATCTCGGCCAGACGGTCAAGACGAACGTCGGGGACCTTGGCCACACCGATATTCGGGTCGGTGGTGGCGAAGGCGTAAGGGGCGGCCAGCGCGCCGCCTCCGGCCAGTGCGTTGTACAGCGATGACTTGCCCGCGTTGGGTAGCCCCACGAATCCGAACCGTTCCACCTGGGGCCTCCGGCTCCGACGTGTCCTCTGGTCGGATCAGGCTAGGTCCGACTGCCGGACGGCCGACGGCTGTGTGACCGAGGTCCGGCGGTCCAGCTCGATCAGCCCTGCGGATCCGGCGATGGCCGCCGCTACCCTGACCGACATGTCAAAGCGCACCAGCAGGGCGAAGGCCAACGTCCGCCGCAAGAAGGCCAACCACGGTCGCAAGCCCAATCTGGGCCGCAACAGCTGACAAACCCCGTCATGGCGTCCCTCGGCGAGCCGGTTCTCGGCCGTCCCGATGCCGTTCCCAGCAGTCCGCTCGACACCTTCCCGACCGAGGGATAGAGCCAGAGGCTCACTGGATCTGGTGCACTTCGACTCCTCGGAGCTCACCGCAGTATGCCCGGTCACCGTCGCCCTGGCCCAGCAGGTCAGCGGCGGCATCGTCACCACCGTGACGGTCGCCGGCGCTCCTTTCGAACTCGGCCTCCTGAACCATTCCCGCTGGCTGGAATCGTCCGTGCCTCGCCGGCCCGATTGGTTTCATGTGCGTTCGGTCACAGGACGGAGTACCGTCATCTGTCCTGCGGGCGACCACGGGTCGTCGCGCAGCGCAACGATGCGACAAGGGACCGGAGGGGTTCATGAGTAAGCGATTTACTAGCCTGCTCGCTGTGATGCTGGGGTTTGCCCTAGTCGTCTCGGCTTGCGGTAGCGACAGCGAGGATGCGGCACCGGCGGCGACGACCGCCGCTCCAGCGGCAACCGAAACCGAAACAACCGAGGCTCCAGCGGATCCGGTAACGGCCGGCATGGTGTTCGACATTGGTGGCCGCGGCGACCAGTCGTTCAACGACTCCGCCTATGAAGGTCTCGAACAGGCACAGAACGAACTCGGAGCGATCATCTCCGATGTCTCCCCTAACTCCGACGGTTCGAACCGGGGCGAGCTGCTACGCCTGATGGCTGACGGCAACGACGTCGTGATCGGCGTCGGCTTCCTCTTCGCTGAAGACATGACCGAGGTGGCTGCCGAGTACCCGGATACTGCCTTCGGGATCGTCGACGGCTGGGTTGAGGCCGACAACGTCGCCTCGCTGGGCTTCGCCGAGCATGAGGGCTCTTTCCTCGTTGGTGCGGCGGCCGGCATGAAGACCACGACCGACTTGGTCGGCTTCATCGGCGGCGTGAACATGGACCTCATCGGTAAGTTCGAGGCCGGCTTCGTGGCCGGGGTGGCGGCAGCCAACCCGGATGCCGTGGTCATGGTCGAGTACGCATCGGAGATGCCGGACTTCTCGGGCTTCAACGCCCCCGACCGGGGTCGTGAGATCGCCCAGTCGATGTACGAGAAGGGCGCCGACATCATTTACCACGCTGCCGGTGGAACCGGACTCGGACTCTTCGAAGCGGCCAAGACGTTCTCCGACGAATCGGGATCCAAGGTGTGGGCCATGGGCGTCGACTCCGACCAGTGGCTACTGGTCGACGAGTCGCTGCGCGACCACATCATGACGTCAATGATCAAGCGTATGAACGTGTCGGTCTTCGAGACGATCAAGGCCGTCAATAACGGCACTTTCACTGGTGGTCCAGTCACCTTCGACCTGTCCAACGACGGCGTCGCCTACTCAACCACCGGCGGATTCATCGACGACATTGCCGGTGACCTCGATGCCTACAAGGCCAAGATCATCAGCGGCGCCATCAGCGTGCCGACGGTGCCAGGCGAGCGTGCCGTGGTCCTACCCGACCTGGGTGGCCGCGTCGTCACGATCGCAGTGGACAACGCCTACCTGCCATTTGCCTACATCCCGGCTGACACCGGTGTGGCCATGGGTTGGGACTACGACGCCATGGACGAGGTCTGTGCACGACTGAACTGCGTTCCGAGCTTCCA
>Ga0206680_10000030_pt1 | contig 53365 bp, 45 predicted proteins | sample M115012015metaG_FD_160124 | JGI IMG/M metagenome (GOLD analysis project Ga0206680, IMG submission 160124) | Ammonia-oxidizing marine archaeal communities from Monterey Bay, California, United States - M1 150m 12015 | ecosystem: Environmental > Aquatic > Marine > Intertidal zone | place: USA...
CTCAAAAAGTATCGCAGCCTCTTTCAGTATATAAGGACAGGTTTGCTCGATACACCACAAATCAAAATCTTTTTTCAGGGCAGGGTGAACAAGAGCATTCAATTTCTCCAACTCCTTCTTATCAGAAAATACTTTCGAAGCAATATATGATCTATTTAATTGTCCACTTTCATATGATTGCTCACCAAACAGGCTTATGATGGCTGACTGTAACCCTTCATCATTTACCATCAAAGCCTTTGCTCTATCATCAGATAAATAAATCGAAATACCAAGCTGAGCAAAAACTTCAGCTACAGTAGTTTTGCCACTTCCAATCCCCCCTGTTAAACCAATTTTAATCATTAATTCATTTTAATAAATTCAATAGTTGATGGATGATATTTTACCCGCTGGACTATTGAAGGCGTTTTAGCATCATCTAAGAACACATTTAAAACTTCACTTTCAGTCATTGCTACCTCGTTATAATCGCAGTATGCCTCAAAATCTGAAGCTTTCACTTTTTTCACGTCTTGCATTGCCACCCAATAAGATAACTCAACTTGAGCTGGCTTAATTCTCAACTCTTTCCCTCTAGGTACATTTCGTGATTTAATTGGGATAACCTTATTGATTTGAGTAAAACGCTCTACATCCTGACTTACCTTAATCTCTTTATCTCTTATAGAAAGTAATTGATGAGGCAATACAACATACATACTCACATCAATATCATCAATAACATCCTCCTGAATTAAAGCATTCGTATAAACACACGAAAGGGTATCTAGTATATGAGCTGGCCCATAAACCTCTATAGAGCTGGGAGTCATTTTAAATGCTCCATGCTGCACATAATTCTCTCTAAACGATAAATCTAATGGAACTTTAACTTTTACCGTTTTTTTAGTCTTATTACTAAACCTTAAGAACAGGGTGTCAGGATCAATTTCTAAAATCGAAAAACCTGCTAACTCTTTTGCTATGTTAGAGCGCTCATACTGTGACAACCAAAAATAAGTAGAAGAAGATGTTTGTTTCTGTAATTTGGAAACATCAATTTCAATTTTTCTACTAGAAAAAACTTCTTTCAAAAAGTTAAAACCAAAACCATCCACTTTTACTTTGAGTTCAGAAATTGGCTCATCCTTTAAGTACTTATCTACAGGTTGATTTACAAACTCTACAGGATAGTCAATATAATAGGTGTATTCTTTAGAGAATTTTATCAAAAACCAAAATAAGGTAGACAGCAAAAAGCAAATCGCGATTACACTGCGGTCACTTCCCGATCTAAAGAATTCTACTATTTTTTGAAATATACTTTTTAGCATTCTTAAATCTCTTTTGGTAAATATACCTTATTTGCCTGCAGCTTGCAAAACACAAAAAAAGCGAACTCTTAGAGTTCGCTTTTAAAATAATACGATAGCTCGTAATTAAACTTTAGCTATTGAAGCTTTATTGATTTTAAACTTAGACGAACCGCCATCAGCTTGAATCAACAGAGTATCCTCATTTACTTCTAATACTTTAGCGTGAATACCACCAACAGTGATCACCTTATCTCCTTTTGAAATTTCAGAACGAAATTTAGCTTCTGATTTCTGCTTTTTCACCTGTGGGCGAATCATAAAGAAATACATAACAACCACAATTAATATAAGTGGCATGAAATCCATAATCCCTCCTCCCGAAGTGATTTGTAATAATACTGTCAACATCTATTCGTCTTTTAAGTTAACTTGTCCTTTAACTGTCAATACTTTCTGGCTCGGCACCATATTGGTAATTAAAGTAACGCGTTTGTTTTGTTTTCCTTTCTTCCCTTTACTGTTGAACTTCACATCAATCACACCACTTTCGCCTGGAGCTACTGGTTCTCTTGGCCAAACAGGAACGGTACAGCCACAAGATCCTTTTGCACTCGTAATGATTAATGGATCAGAACCAGTATTGGTGAAGTTGAAAGCATATTCAACAGATTCTCCTTGATTAATTTCACCAAAGTTCCATTCAATTTCTTCAAATTCCATTTGAGCGTCAGTTTGAGTATCAACCTGATCTAAAGAAACTTCAGTTTGTTTTTTTTGTTTCGAAGTATCAATCTTCGATGATGCATCTTCATTACAGGCAACAAAACCTATACATAAGATGGCTATTAAAACAATATTTTTCATTGTGTGTTTTTTTGATTTGGAACAAATGTAAACTTTTAAGAGTATTATTCTACTAAGCCTCTTCCTAACTTTTTAAGCTTACCCTCTTCCTTAAATCGAACAGCAAGCTTATCAATTACACCATTAATAAATAATTTACTTTTTTGACTCGAGTAGTCTTTAGAAAGCTCGATGTATTCGTTTAAAGTCACTTTTACTGGAATCGTTTCGAAGTTTAGCAATTCGCTAATCGCCATCTGCATTAACAATTGATCCATATCCGAAATGCGTTCTTCATCCCAGTTACTTGCTGTTTCTACTACGTACTTTTTATACTCGGCTGAATTTGCAAGTGTTCTTGTCAATAAATTGTGTGCAAAATCTTTATCATCCTCATCTTTAAATACAGGCAATATTCTACTGTACTCATCGCTTTCAGGCTTTAATGACTTTAGTGTTTTTACAACGGATAAATTTGAAATGGCGAAATCATCTATCCAATAAATACTTTTCTCTTCTAAGAAAGTATGTAAGTCCTCATTTGGGGCAATAAACTCCATAAATAAAGCTGAAACAAACTTGCGATCTTCTATAAATGAGGAAGATGCATCAGCCATATAAGTATTGTAAATTTCCGACTCCTGAATCTGTCTCAATAACTTCCCTTGGAGCTCTGGGTTTTCATCCCAGAAAATTTCCTCAGACTCTGCTTTATCAATAAGCGATAAGTTCTCTGCTAATAAACAAAGAGTCTTATTGTCAATAAATTTTGTATTTGGATTTAAATCATCCTGAGTAGGAAGTAATTTATTTTTACCCAATTCTATTTTTTGTTCGGCAAGCGATTTCAGATTCACTAACAAGATCAATAAGTGTACATATAAAGCGTGCGCCTTATTCATACTCTTATCTAATTCGCGTTCAACCTTCATTAAATCGTCACTCTCTGAGTGAAAGAAAGCGTAAAGAATTTGAAGAACTTTGATGCGGATGTGTCTTCTATTGAGCATAGATTTGGGTTTCAATGAACGTGAAAAACATGGAAAGCTCCTAGGAGCTTTCCATCAAATATAAGGTTTCTTATTTAGATAAAGCTTTCGCTACACGAGCTTGAGCAATTTGTCTTGCTGCCTCGTGTGAAGTGATTCCTTCCAACTCAGATTTCTTTAAAATCTCTAAAGTTGTATTGTAAATCTCTTTTGTTTTTGCCAATGCTTCTTCTCTGTTGTATCCTTGTAATTCAGAATACACATTGATTAATCCACCTGCGTTAATTAGGAAGTCAGGAGCGTAAATCATTCCCTTATCCATCACCATTTGACCATGTTTTACTTCGTCAGCTAACTGATTGTTAGCAGCACCCGCAATAATCTCACAGTTCAAACGACTTAATGTATCGTCGTTTACAGAAGCACCTAGAGCACAGGGAGCGTAAATATCCATACCTACATCGTAAACAGCATCACCTTCAACAATAGTAGCTCCGTACTTTGCAGCAACCATCTCTAAACGCTCTTTACTAATATCATTAATTGTAACAACAGCACCTTCCTCAGTTAAATGCTTAACCAAGTTCATACCTACGTTACCGATACCTTGAACAACAACTCTCTTGCCTTTCAAGTTATCAGAACCCCATTTGTACATAGCAGAAGCTTTCATTCCCATATATACACCATAAGCTGTAACTGGAGAAGGATCTCCAGAACCACCCATAGACTCAGGAATACCAGTAACGTGTTTTGTTTCCTCACGTACCATTTCCATATCGTGTGTAGTCATTCCTACATCTTCAGCAGTAATATAGTTCCCACCTAAAGTTTCAACGAACTTACCAAAACGACGCATTAAAGCATCTGTTTTCTCAGTCTTCGCATCACCAAAGATTACCGCTTTACCACCACCTAAATTCAAACCAGATATTGAAGCTTTAAAAGTCATACCACGCGATAAACGTAACACATCGTTCAAGGCCTCTAATTCATTATTGTATTTCCACATACGAGTACCACCTAGCGCTGGACCTAAAGCTGTGCTATGAATAGCTATAATCGCTTTTAAGCCTGTTTCCTCATCCTGACAAAAAACAATCTGCTCATGGCCCATTTCGCTCATTTGACGAATGACTGGGTTTTCAGAAGATTGCGTATCCTGTACGTCGGTTACCTTAATCATATTGTTTATTTTTATTGTAACTGTCTTTTTTTCGACCCAGAAGTAAGATTATATATCTTAGAACTGTATTTTTGAAGACAGAATTAATACTCTAAAATTCGGTGCAAAAGTACTCTTTTTTTAGTGAAAAAAAAACTGAATTTATCTATATGAAAGCACTTCGACATCTCAACAAATATTTCTGGAAATACAGATTCCGATTTGTTTTAGGTTTGCTTTTCATCTTCATCTCTAATGTCTTCGGGCTCTACCCTCCCATCTACATTGGTGAAGTATTTAACATTATAAGTGATGCTTTAGGTGAAAATAAATCTGTAGACAATACTATTCAGGGCATAATAAAAAACCAATTAGCTTATTACGCTTTTTTGGTTTTATTGTTTGCTATTTGCAAAGGCTTGTTTATGTTTTTCATGCGTCAAACCATCATTGTGATGTCGAGAATGATTGAATACGATCTAAAAAACGAAATCTATAATCACTACCAAAAACTAAGTATTTCATTCTACAAAAGGAATAAAACAGGTGACTTGATGAATCGAATAAGCGATGATGTCAGTAAAGTACGGATGTATATGGGGCCTGCTATACTGTACACCACCAACTTAATCATCAGCATTTCGCTTATAATCCCTAAAATGGCGACTATAAGCCCCAAACTTACACTTTATGCTCTTAGCCCATTACCCATTTTAGTGATCGCCATTTACAAGGTAAGTAGCATCATGAACAAAAAAAGCGAAATTGTTCAAAGACAACTCTCAAAGCTTTCGAGTATCAGTCAAGAAACATTTTCGGGAATACGTGTAATTAAATCATATATTCAAGAAGATTTTGCGCAGAATCAATTCATGGAAGCCGCAGAAGATTATAAAAATAAGAATTTATCACTCGTAAAAGTAAACGCTCTCTTCTTTCCATTAATGATTTTACTGATTGGATTAAGTACTTTATTCACTATTTACATTGGAGGTTTAGAAGCTATTGCTGGGAATATTCAGGTAGGTGATATTGCGACCTTTGTTATTTATGTGAATATGCTTACTTGGCCAGTTGCTTCTTTAGGCTGGGTGACATCACTGGTTCAAAGAGCAGCAGCTTCTCAAGAGCGTATCAACGAATTTTTGAACGAAAAACCAGAAATTGAAAATCCAACTACACTCAGAAGCGATATCCATGGAGATATTAAATTCGATAAGGTTTCGTTCACCTATATAGATACTGGAATTAAAGCCCTAAACAATATTTCATTTACTTTAAAGCAAGGAGAAACCCTTGGTGTAATCGGTAAAATTGGATCTGGAAAAAGTACGCTCGCAGAGTTACTTTGTAGAACTAACGACCCGAACAGTGGGGAAATCTGTATTGGAAACAATAACATTAAATCTTCCAATTTAAATGACTTAAGGGATGCAATAGGGTACGTACCCCAAGAGGCATTCTTATTCTCGGATACCATATACAACAATATAGCTTTTGGGACACAGGCTTGTCAAAGCGACGATGTTACTGATGCTGCAAAGGCTGCAGGAATCTATGATAACATCAGGCAGTTTAAAGAACAATTCGAAACTGTAATTGGCGAAAGAGGAATTACCCTTTCGGGTGGACAAAAACAAAGACTCTCTATTGCACGAGCTTTAATTAGAAAGCCTAAAGTACTATTATTCGACGATTGCTTGTCGGCAGTAGATACCGAGACAGAAGAATTGATATTGCAAAACATCAAAGCTCAAAGCCAAAACAAATCTTGCATAATCATCTCACATAGAGCATCTTCGCTCAAACATGCCGATCAAATTATCTTACTCGATAAAGGTGAAATTATTGAACAAGGAAGTCATAAAGAACTCCTTCATTTTGATGGAGAGTACGCACGTATCTATGAGAAACAATTGGTTGAAGCTCAAGAATAAACTAGCTTTTCGTGTTTTTCCTTTTATTTCAGAATAATTTTCACAAGATTTGAGGGATAGAAAAAAAGAACGGATTAAGAAATATGGAAGGACACGATAATAAATCGCAGGAAATCTTCTCGAAAATTTTGAGAGCAGGAAGAAGAACTTACTTTTTTGACGTAAGATCTACGCGAGCAGACGATTATTATTTAACAATCACAGAAAGTAAAAAGCACACCAACGAAGATGGTTCTGCTTATTACAAAAAGCATAAAATATACCTTTACAAAGAGGACTTCCTTCGTTTTAAGGATATTTTTGATGATGTAACAAAATTCATCATCGACGAAAAAGGAGAGGAAGTTATTTCTGACTTTGAAGGCAAAGAGGATGAGAGCACTGATTCTACACCAGAAAAACGAACTGAAGAGACTTCTACGTTCACTAATATAGAATTTGAAGATATATAAGCTTTTATTTAATTCAAGCTCTTAGCCATCACTTTCGTGATGGTTTTTTTTACGGGGAAAATTGAAGATCAAAAGCTGAAGATTCAAAGTTCCCCCTTTTACCTTTTACCTTTTACCTTTTACCTTTTACCTTTTACCTTTTACCTTTTACCTTTTACCTTTTACCTTTTACCTTTTACCTTAAAAATAAAAAAAGGCCACCTTACGGCAGCCTTTAATTCTAAATAAGTAAAGTCGTATTAGAATTTCATAGTCAATTTACCAGAAATCATTCTACCCATAAAACCAAATTGGTTTACTTCACAAGGGTAATCGAAACGACCTCCGAGGTTAGTCAACATATCACCTTTGGTTTCAATTCTTTAAAAAAAAACTCCAACAGGAGCTTTATAGAAGTTTGATAAGCTCAGTATCCTCAATGAGAAACGATTAAATTAAATGTTAATAATTCTTTCTAAACTCATCTTTTAATTTAGCTAAAGAATCATCTATTAACCATTTATGCTCTTCTAGTGAAGCTTCAATGATTAACTTGCCTAAGTCAGTTGCATCAGAATTGGGGGCAACTGAAGTGACTTGATTATTAATAACAGCAATTAACTGATCTTTAGCTTGATTAATTAAGTCCCAAGCCTCATCAGAGATGTAAACTTGCTGAGACATATTGTGGTCATACTCACTGCGAATCGTTTGTATTAACGATGCGTGTAAACTCATCGACTTCATATTCGGAAGCTGAACTCTAACCAAAAGATTCGTTGGCTGCATTCGTTCCAAAAACAAAGTCAACCGCTCATAAGCCTGAGCACGTAAAGGAACCATTTCTTTAGCAGCAGATTTTTTGTATTCAAAAACTCTACGTGTATGATCGTGATTCAAAACCTTATTCAACATATAAACCGCTAACATCATCACTAATACTGCAGGTAAAATGAAGTCCAATTGTTCAATAATATTATCCATAGCAACAAATTTCAGCTAAAATAGGAAAAGAAATGCAAGAGAAAGGAAATAAGAAGTTATAGAAGTTAAAAATTTGAATCTTCTATAATTCATTTACTTCTTACGTTTTACCTTTTACGTTTCTCGAATTTATATATTTGCAGCTCGTTAAAAGCTAATCAGCCATATACCTCAAAAAAATGAACATTTTATCAGACCGTATTCTAAGTTTAGAAGAATCGCAAACCATTGCTATGGCTCGTAAAAGCCGTGAACTTATTGACAATGGAGTGGATGTAATCTCACTAAGTTTAGGAGAACCTGATTTCGATACGCCAGACTTCATTAAGGAGGCTGCAAAAAAAGCGATCGATGATAACTTCTCTCACTACACTCCAGTTCCTGGTTTAGGTGAATTGAGAAATGCTATTTCGACGAAGTTCAAAAGAGATAATAATCTTGATTATGCTGCAGATGAAATTGTAGCTTCTACAGGAGCAAAACAAACTTTAGCACAATTGATGTTGGCTATCGTAAATCCTGGTGACGAAATAATCGTTCCAGCTCCATATTGGGTAAGTTATTTCCAAATGGTAAAAATGGCAGAAGGTACACCAGTGGTTATCGAAGCCACAGTAGATGCTGACTTTAAAGTTACTGCTCAACAAGTTGAAGAAGCAATAAGCTCAAAGACCAAAGCATTCTTATTCAGCACACCTTGTAATCCTACTGGCTCTGTTTACAGTCGTGAGGAATTAGCTGAATTAGTTAAAGTATTTGAAAAATATCCAGAAATCATCATTATCTCTGATGAGATATACGAACATATTAACTTCTTAGGAGAACACGTTAGTATTGGTCAATTTGAGTCGATTAAAGACCGCGTTGTAACCGTTAATGGTGTTTCTAAAGGTTTTGCAATGACTGGCTGGAGAGTTGGTTATTTAGGTGCTCCAAAATGGTTAGCAGCTGCTTGTACTAAAATGCAAGGTCAAACCACTTCTGCAACTTGTTCTATTGCTCAAAAAGCTACCGAAGCTGCTGTTTTAGCAGATCCAATTTGCACCAAAGACATGCGTGCAGCATTTCTTAGAAGAAGAGATTTAATGATCTCTAAGCTCCAAGAAATTGACGGTTTAAAATTGAGTATCCCTCAAGGAGCTTTCTATATCTTCCCTGATGTTTCTTCTTATTTCGGAAAATCGTACAATGGGACTACGGTAGCTGATGCAAACGATTTCTGTATGTACTTACTGAATGAAGCGAATGTAGCTACGGTAACTGGTGAAGCATTTGGATCGCCAAATTGTATGCGTATTTCTTACGCTGCAGCAGATGAGATACTAGTCGAAGCAGTAAGTAGAATTAAAACTGCTCTCGAGCAATTAGCATAATTTTATAGCTCCCCTACTTAACGGTAGGGGATTTTTTTTGTTCATTTGTAAGGATTAGCTAACCGAGAGCGACCAAATTAAAATTCAATGAATTCTATTTCCGATATTCTTTATCAATTTGAAACTAAGCGTGTATTAATTATTGGTGACGCGATGATTGATGCGTATATGTGGGGAAGCATTCACCGAATGTCGCCTGAAGCACCCGTTCCAGTTGTTGAAATAGAAAAACGAGAAAGTCGTTTGGGTGGTGCTGCAAATGTGGCATTAAACATACAGTCTTTAGGTGCTACACCTATCCTATTCGCTGCAATTGGTAATGACTACCAGGGAGATTTGTTCTTAAACTTAATGAAAGAACAAAATCTAAGCTGTGAAGGAATTCAAAAAATAAATAACCGTAACACAACTGTTAAAACGAGAATTATTAGTGATAATAAACACGTTTTAAGAGTTGATGAAGAGCGTGCCGATACTATTAATGATGACAATCTTTCGAATCAACTTGAAAAAATGATTCTAGAAAATGATTTTGATGTTGTCATTTTTGAAGATTACAACAAAGGTCTGTTAAGTACAAAACTTATTCAAAAGTCGATTGCTGCTGCTCGACAAAAAGGCATCCCTACCATAGTTGACCCTAAAAAAGACAATTTCTTAGCCTACAAAGGGGTGAATGTTTTCAAACCTAACTTGAAAGAAATCAAGGAAGGCTTAAATGTAGATTTCGATGTACAATCAAAAGGAGAGCTATCTAAAAACGTAGAACTTCTTAGAGACAAACTGGACGCGAAAGGCATTCTTCTCACCCTATCTGAACACGGAATTTATTTCCAAAACAATAAGAATGTTTATCGAGAACCTGCACATAAACGCAACATTGTAGATGTTTCTGGAGCTGGAGACACAGTAGTCTCTGTTGCGGCACTTGCTTTAGCTTGTGGATTAGACAGCGAGTATATGATGAGAATTGCTAACTTAGCTGGTGGATTAGTTTGTGAAAAAGTAGGTGTTGTACCTATTCAAAAACTAGATTTACTTCAAGCCTCCAAAAAATAATAGAATAGACTGTATGTCGATACAATCCATACGAGAAAAAATAAATCTTTCGCTTTACGACAGTAAGGAACGTGTTCTGAACCTCTTCAAAATTGGGAGCTTCTTAATTGCTACTTTCATTTTATCTCTCTTGATTTATCAATTTGGATTTAACCCTGAATTAGAAACTAAAGTCTGGATCTTGATTGCCATCAAATCGAGTTTCATATTCTACATCCTCAAATATTTAATAGACATATTATATAGTTACGAACCCTTAAAACTCATTCGCGAAAGCTGGTTTGAAGGTTTACTTCTACTATTAATTCTCATTAACGCAATAACTCCAGCATTCTTCAATCAATCCTTACTCAACTGGCTTGGACAACAATTAGAACTCTTCAATTTAGAGAACTTCTACATACTCTTTATTCAATTCTACTTCTTTATTTTGGTAGGTATAGAATTAGGGAAGGCAAGTACTCAGATTTCATTCCTCAAAATGAGTCCTCCAAGAATGCTAATATTATCATTTATACTTCTGATCCTTATTGGAACAGGCTTATTGATGATGCCAGAAATGACTACAGAAGTTTATTCGATGCCTTTCTTTGAAGCCCTCTTCACTTCCATTAGTGCCAGTTGTGTTACAGGGCTTATTGTAGTAGACACAGCTACATACTTCACCCAAAAAGGACATACAATCCTGATGTTACTTATTCAGCTAGGTGGACTAAACATCATTTCCTTTGCTACTCTTTTTGCTATTTTCTCTAAAAAAGGCTTGGGTATAAAACATCAAACAATTTTACAAGAGAACTTTAGCTCTGAATCTTTATTGAGCGGTAAAGGATTATTGAGGAAAATCTTTTTATTCAGTTTCTTTATGGAAATCATTGGGATGCTACTCCTCTATTTTACTTGGAACACAGAAGTTAATTTCCCGTACGTTGAAGATCAGTTTTTCTACTCACTCTTCCACTCGGTCTCTGCTTTCAATAATGCAGGTTTCTCACTATTCTCGGAAGGATTAAGCGGCCATTTACTGGAGCATTCACACAGTATGCACCTTGTACTCGCAGGATTGATTTTCTTTGGAGCTGTGGGCTTCCCAGTCATTGAAGATTTATTCAATCTAGAACGCATTAAAAAAACGATTAAAACACCTTGGTTAGGTCTGAAGTTAAGTACCCGAATATCTTTTTACACCTCTTTATTACTCATTGCATTTGGTACTTTGATGTTCTATTTCTTAGAGCAACAAAACACCTTAAACGGAAAAAGTTTAGAAGGTCAATTGGTAACTTCATTTTTTCAATCAATTACTGCTAGAACTGCTGGTTTTAATACGGTAGACTTCTCGATGATTGGTACTCCGATGCTAATAATATTCATATTCCTGATGTTTATTGGAGCTTCTCCTGGATCAACAGGCGGAGGTATTAAAACTTCAACTTTCACATTGATCATCTACTCTGCTATCAATACAATAAGAGGGCAAAAAAGAATAGAAATAGGGAAAAGAACCATCTCACCAGAGCTGCTACATAAAGCTTTTTCAATATTTCTTTTTGCTGCCTCAGCAATCTTTATAGCAATTTTCATACTAAGCATAAGTGATGGCGAAAAAGGCCTTATGCCTATTGCGTTTGAAGCTGTTTCAGCCTTCTCTACAGTTGGACTTTCAACAGGAATTACAGCCGACTTAACATTTGTGGGTAAGATGGTAATTATGGTTTGTATGTTTGTAGGAAGAATCGGTACACTAACCCTTGCTTTTGCTTTAAGTAGTAAGATGAAATCTCATAATTATGAATATCCTAAAGCACATCTTACAGTTGGATAATTAATGATCCATCTTTAAATGATTAATTCGTAGTTGTTATACCGGATAGTACAAGATAAATTGTACTTGATACTCTCTACTATTTCACTATATTCGAGCTTTTACAATAATTTAGATTTATGTCTGATACTCTTTTAAAACAAAAAGCCAACTTTGGTACTGCCCCTGTATTTATGACGGCTATCTCCACTATATTGGGAGCCATTCTGTATTTACGCTTTGGGTATGCAGTTGCTCATACCGGATTTATTGGTGCAATTGCTATAATTATTATTGGACATTTAGTTACAATTCCTACAGCATTAGCAGTAGCAGAGATTGCAACGAATCGAAAAGTACAAGGTGGTGGAGCTTATTATATTATCTCACGATCATTCGGATTAAACATTGGTGCTGCTATAGGTATTGCACTCTTTTTATCACAAGCTATTTCTGTAGCTTTTTATGTTATTGCCTTTGCAGAAGCTTTTATACCATTTTCAGAATTCCTTATTGAGTCCTACCCTATTATTGCTGAATACAGCTATCTCCTACTCGACAAGCAGCTAATAGGAGTTATAATGATGATTTTCTTAAGTATTTTAATGCTCACCAAGGGTGCTAATATTGGAATGAACTTACTCTATTATGTAGTTGCTATACTCTTTGCGTCACTCATAATGTTTTTCATGGGTAAACCTATTGAAGGACATAACCTGTCAGATGTAGACTTCTTTTCCTCTATATCGAGTCCAGACACATTCTTTTACGTCTTTACCATAATCTTCCCAGCCTTTACAGGTATAGCAGCTGGCTTAGGCTTATCAGGTGATTTAAAAGACCCAAAAACTTCAATACCAAAAGGAACTCTTCTAGCTACTGCAGTAGGTATAATTGTATATGTTGCCGTTGCACTAAAACTTGTGTTATCTGCTTCTTTAGACGACTTAGCATCCGACCAATTAATTATGAGTCGTATAGCAATATGGGGTCCTATCATACCTATAGGATTAGGTTGTGCAGCAATTTCCTCGGCTCTCGGCTCGGTTATGGTCGCTCCAAGAACTCTCCAAGCATTAGGGGTAGATAAAATATTCCCAACACTAACACTAAACACCTGGTTATCGAAAAATAAAAAGGGAACAATAGAGCCTATGAATGCATCTTTAGTCTCTTGTTTAATTGCCTTTTTCTTTGTGGTTATTGGTGATATAAACTTGGTTGCAGAAGTAATTGCGATGTTCTTTATGGTAACTTATGGAGCGATTTGTCTAATTTCTCTTTTAGAACACTTCTCAGCAGACCCATCATACCGACCTACTTTCAGGTCGCGCTGGTATATATCGCTTTTGGGTGCAGTATTGTCATTCTGGTTAATGTTTAAAATGAATGCAACTTATGCATTAACCTCAGTCATATTTATGGCACTTATTTACATATACATTAGCAAATACAATACTTCTAGAGGTGGTATCATTAAACTATTTAAAGGAGTATTATTTCAACTAAGTAGACAATTACAAATTTTTGTTCGTAAAAAGGAATACAATAGCGCAGATGATCACTGGCGACCTTTTGCAATATGCATATCTGATATTACATTGCAAAATAGAGACGCTTTTGACTTTATGCGGTGGATATCTCACAAATATGGTTTTGGTACTCATATGCACTTCATTGAGGGGTATTTAAACAAAGAATCTCATCTTCAATCTCAAAAAACACTAACTAAACTTCATCGATTAGCTGAAGGATCCAAATCGAAAGTTTACTTAGATACGATTATAAGTCCATCATACACCTCTGCCATAGCACAAGTAATTCAATTGGCAAGCATTTCTGGGAAAGGGCATAACCTAATTGTACTTGAGTTTGAAAGAGGAAAAAAAGAAAAGTTAGAACAAATCATCAAGAATCACCATCTTTTAACTGCTACTGATTTAGATGTATGTATTCTTAGCAGTACCTATAGATCATTTGGTTATTATAGAGAAATCCACATCTGGATTTCAGCTGACGATTATCAAGACTCTAACTTAGAAATCTTACTCGGTTATATTTTACTTGGTCACGAAAACTGGAAAGATGCAACCATAAAAATATTCTCTATTTATACTGAGGGCACAATCGAAAACCAAAAAGAACGTTTATTAAACCTAATCCAAAAAGGTAGATTACCTATTTCTCCATCAAACGTAAATCTTATCGAAAGAGACCCTTCTGTAGCAGTGAAATTAATTATAAATGAACACTCTGCTTCTGCTGACTTTACAATGATTGGTTTTGATGAAGAAGTTCTAGAAAGACAGGGTACAGAATATTTTGAAGGTTATGATAAACTTGGAAATATTCTTTTTGTAAACTCTATGAACAAAAAAGAAATTAAGTAAGTACTTTTGCTCAAAATTTAGCTTTGAAACAAACCGTTAAGCCTTATAAAGATTCGTCCTTATCTAAAAAGGAACAAGTAGCCGAAATGTTCGACAACATTGCTGGGAATTATGATTTTTTAAATCACTTTCTTTCAATGGGAATCGACATCTATTGGCGTAAGCGTTTAGTAAAACGTTTAAAGAAACAAGCTCCAAAGCACATTTTAGATGTAGCTACTGGCACAGGAGATTTGGCCATTGCTATGTTGAAATCTAATCCAGAAAAGGTGATTGGTATAGATATTTCAAAGGGGATGCTTGAGGTTGGACGTAAAAAAATGAAGGACAAAGGACTTGAAGATAGAATCTCTTTAAAACAAGCGGACTCTGAAAATATGCCTTTCGAAGATAATACCTTTGATGCCGTTACAGTAAGTTTTGGTGCACGTAACTTTGAGAATCTTGAAAAAGGGCTTTCTGAAATGTGTAGAGTAATGCGTCCTGGAGGTAAATTATACATCTTGGAATTTTCACAACCCACAATCTTTCCTTTCAAACAAATTTATCAGTTTTACTTTAAATATATTTTACCTTTAGTAGGTAAAATGGTATCAAAAGATAATGTTGCATATACCTACCTTCCTGAATCGGTTGGAGCTTTTCCTTATGGAAGTAAGCTGAACAACATCATTGAAGAATGTGGATATAGCAATGCTAGTAGCCACCCTTTAACAATGGGTATTGCAACTATTTATATAGCTGAAAAATGAAAAAACTAGTTCTATTATTCATTATTTCTTTAATCGGTTTCTCAGCTTTTGCTCAGAAACAAAAACTCATTGCTCAAAACAATTACGATTATAGAAAATTCCATTTTGGGATGGCTCTAGACTTTGGTTTTTTCAACCTCTCTAACGATTTTACTGATGGATTCCTTGCAAACGAAAATGTTCTCAGTATTGAAACCGATGGAGACCTTGGATTTGGTGTATCATTCATTCTACCAGACATTCGCCTTAATAATCGTCTTAATTTTCGCCATACAGTAACTGTAAAAAACATTCAACGCAATATTAACTACCGTTTTAGTGATAATTATGACGGACCTAAATTCGTATCACAAAAAGTAGAACAGTGGTATGTAGAGTCAGGTTTTCACCTAAAATTTAGAGCTGATAGAATAAATAATTCAAGAGCTTTTATTTTTGTGGGACCTTGCTTTGGGATTGATATGGCATCAGAAAAAAATGTTTTAGACGAAAATATTTTCAAACTTAATCGGTCCAATATTGCATTAGAAATTGGGGTAGGATGTGATTTCTATTTTGAGTATTTCAAGTTTGGTCCACAAATTAAATACTCCTATGGGTTGAAAAACCTTATCGTTCAAGATGGAACATTATATACGAGTCCTCTTGAAGGTTTTTATTCAAGAGGTATACAAATCTCTCTAACCTTCGAATAATATGCAAAAGGAGATCACCATAAGCGTATCCCCTAAAGCTGCTACCGAAGAGCAATCTATAAAATTTAGTGCCGCTCGACAGCTAAATATTGATGTAAACCACATTAGTGACCTTATTGTTAAAAAGCGTTCTATTGATGCACGTTCAAGAAAGATAAACATACACCTTAGTGTTACGGTTTACACCGAAGGCGAAAAAGCCATTCCTAAAAATTACCAAAGAGCATATCAGGATGTATCTTCGGCTACTCCTGTAATAATAGTAGGATCTGGCCCTGCAGGACTTTTTGCTGCACTTCGTTTGATTGAACTAGGCCTAAAACCTATCGTTTTAGAAAGAGGGAAAGACGTTATCGAAAGACGTAAAGATCTTGCTAAGATTCATAAACACGAAGTAAATCCTGACTCCAACTATTGTTTTGGTGAAGGTGGTGCAGGAACGTATTCTGACGGTAAACTCTATACTCGCTCTAAGAAAAGAGGTAGTGTACAAAGAGTACTCGAAATACTTGTAGGACACGGTGCGGTGGAAGATATCATGATTGACACCCATCCACATATCGGGACAAATAAACTTCCTAAGATTATCGCTAAGATGCGCGAGAACATCCTGGCTTCTGGCGGAGAAATACATTTCGATTGCCGTGTAGAAGATTTTATTCTGAAAGGAAAAAAGATCGAAGGCGTTATCGACCAAAGTGGAAATAAAATTTTAGCTCACTCAGTAATCTTGGCAACAGGACACTCAGCCAGAGATATATTCCATTTATTAGATCGTCATAAAATACTCATCGAAGCCAAGTCATTTGCTTTGGGAGTTCGTATAGAACATCCACAACCAATCATCGACGCTGCTCAATACCGTTGTGATGTTCGCAGTAAATACTTACCGGCTGCCTCTTACAAATTCGTTCAACAGGTAAACGGCAAAGGAGTCTTTTCTTTCTGTATGTGCCCTGGTGGACATATCGTTCCTTCGGCTACAGCTCCTGGAGAGATTGTGGTAAACGGAATGTCGGCTTCTACGCGTAGTTCGCGCTATGCCAACTCCGGAATGGTGGTAGCCATTGAGCCAGGCGACTTACAAGCATATACCCAACACGGTGAATTAGCCGGTTTGGTATTCCAACAAGAAATGGAAAAAATGGCTTGGCTAGCAGGTGGTAAAACACAAGCAGCACCAGCCCAGCGTATGGTGGATTTTGCTGAAGGTAAATTCTCAAATACCCTTAACGACTGCTCTTATATTCCTGGAATCAATTCTGCGCCTTTACACGATCTTTTACCTTCGATTATCGGAGATAGACTTCAAAAAGGATTTAAAGCCTTTGGTCGCAAGATGAATGGGTATTATACCAACGAAGCAAATGTACTTGGAGTAGAATCTAGAACTTCTTCTCCTATACGTATTCCTAGAGATGCTGAATTGTTGAATCATCCACAAATCACCAACCTATACCCCTGTGGCGAAGGTGCTGGTTATGCAGGAGGTATTGTTTCGGCTGCTATTGATGGTGAGCGTTGCGCCGAAGCAATTAAGAACGCCCTTACATAGCTGTTCAGATAAAGACTGTAACAACAAATGTTTAATTATTTGTAGTTTTATGACATAGAAATATATCGGGAACCGTTCCCCTTATACAAACGTTAGGCAATATTAAGGGAGAAAACAATATGAATAAATTAAAAAAAACAGCTCTTATCTTATTAGGTGTGTTGATAATCGTAGCAATGTATTTGTTTTACGCTTATCCTTATGTAATTACAGAAAAAACACCTTTTACCGACATAACTTTTAAAAACAACAAAGTATTTGTTGAAATTGATGCGAAAAAATACGAATTGTTAGGTGCCGAAGATCAGAGCATTGAAAAAATACAAACTTTCGCCAAGAAAAAATATGCCGATAAATGGCAACATCGAATAAGCGATGACTATATCTTACTGATGAAAGATATGGGGCATTGGGCATTTTTTTCAACCAATTTACAGTTGAAAGATGCACAAGGAAATCGCATTGAAAAATCAGTTTCATTATCCGAAGAAAATAGAGTGACAAAACGACAAAATGTAATGAGTCGTCAAAAAGTGCATAGGAAATATACCACACAAATTCCTGATTCGCTAAAATACATTACACAACGTATTGACGGGTATCAGCCTAAAGAAAATACTCAAAAACCAATAAAAGGTTTATTTGAATACAACTTTCAATTACCTATGAATAGTTGGATTCCAAAAGATTTCGCCATTGAAGATTTAGAAGTTTTTGAATATCAACTTAAAAACACCTACTCGTATGCCAATTTAAAAGGAGTTGATTATACCTTAGCAATTGACGCTATTATAGCCGATTTACAAACTGGTATTTCTAAACGAGATTTAGGGATTCAAATAAAACGATTGTTAGCTCTTTTTGGTGACGGACACAGCAGAATCTCTCGCTCAAGCCTAAAAATAGATTCGCTGTTTTTACCATTTGAAATCCAAGAAATAGACGAAAAACATATAGCTGTTGCTAAAAATAAAATCTTTAATAAAGACTATCCTGAAATTTTAAACATTGATGGATTTTCAATTACTTCCCTACAAGCAAAAGCAGGTGAAATGGTAGCCAAAGGTTCGCCTCAACTCTATGAACGTGGGAGTTTAACGTATCTTTCGTATTATGGATTTCTACAAAATCAACTTAATATAAAAAACAGCATTCCTAAAATCCAGTTCACCAACGGAAAAGATACTATTACAACCAGAGTGTCACTGATTGGCAAAAAACAAAGAGGAGAATTAGCTGCTCGTAAAGAGAGCCATCACAAATTGTTAGCCAACAATATTGGGTATATCTATTTGCATAAAATGGAAGAAAAAGAAGAATACCTAAAATGGTTGAAAAATACAATGGAAGAGTTTAAAAGTACAAAAGCATTAATTATTGATATTAGAGGAAATGGTGGTGGAAGTCGGAAACCAATCTACACCTTACTTCCTTATTTTATCACATCACCAAAGGTGATAAACATAAACGCATTGCGTATTAATAAAAATTTAGACCCAAATATTGATGAGCCTATCGGTGAGTTAGAAAAAAGAATGGCATATCCTGAAAAATCAACTCATTGGACAGTCCAAGAACACAAAGCAATTACAGATTTTAAAAACAGTTTTAATCCCGAATGGAAGTTCGATAAAAATAAATTCTCAAAGTGGCATTATTCAGTAGTTTCTCCAAATAATAAGTATTATAACAAACCTGTTTTTGTAATAATGGATGGTGGAAACTTTAGTGCTTCGGATATTTTCTTAGCTGCTTTTAAAGATTCTAAAAACATTACATTAATAGGACAAAAAAGCAGTGGTGGAAGTGGGTTTACAGGTATGAACTTCTTGGGGAATTCTGGAATAATGTATTTACTTTCTCGTATGGCATCATTTCAACCTAATGGAAGACTATATGATGGAAATGGTGTAATTCCTGATATTGAAATAAAAGAAAAATTGAATAATATTGGAAAAGATATAGCATTAGAAGAGGCTATCCAGATGATTAAATAGCATTGCCTAACAATGTATATACAAAATAGGCGTTACTGTAGTAAATTCAAAGATTGTAGCTTGTTTTAATCTTTGTCTTCTCTTGAAAGAGAAGTGCTTTGAATACGCCTACTTCGCATATACTTACCGTTGGAAGTAATTAAAAGTCATTAATGTTTATCTCAAACCTTCCTTTCTCCGCATTCCATTTCCCGAAAGGAGAGTTGAGCATATCGTTCATTTTATCACCATTTCTTAAGGCATGCGTTTCTAAAATATGAAATTGAGAGTTTTCGTCAATCCAGAAAATACGATCGGCAATTTGCATTGCAGTTGCCCAATCGTGGGTACTCATGATGATAGACTTCCCTTCTTCTCTACTCAGATTTTTCAACAAAACAGAAAGCTCCATGGTGTGGGCTAAATCTAAGAATGCTGTAGGCTCGTCTAATAATAAAATATCCGTTTCTTGAGCTAAAGCTCTTGCTAAAATAACGCGCTGTCGTTCCCCGTCGCTAAGGCTAGGCATCCAACGATCAACATATTCTAAAGCTCCCACTTTAGATAAACTGTCTTCAATAATTGCTTGGTCTTCTTTGCTTAACTTTGCATTCCAAGATAAATACGGATAGCGACCAGTTGAGACAACATCTTTAGCTTTCATATTCACATCGCGAAGAGAATCGGTTAGAACAACTGCCAAATCTTTGGCTTTCTCTTCAGCAGAAATAGAATCTAAAACCTTTCCTTTTAAAAGAATTTCTCCCGAGATACTCGGCAAGATTCCCATGATGGTTTTCAGTAAAGTAGATTTTCCCTTACCGTTGGCTCCGAGTAAACAAACGAGTTCACCAGAATTCAGTGTAAAAGAAACATCTTTAAGTACAGGACAAGAACCATATCCTACGGTAACTTGTTTTAGCGATATGTAGTTCTCCTTATCCAAGACGATTCTTTTTTAGCAGATAATAAATCACAAATGGAGCGCCAAAAAGCGAGGTAATACTATTGATTGGAAGCACCACATCGAAACCTGGAGCTTGAGCAATCATATCGCAAAGTAAAGCTATACATGCACCTGTAAGCGCCACCAAAGGAATGGTGATTTTATGATCGGATTCTTCGACCCATAAACGCACTAAATGCGGAACGGCCATCCCAACAAAAGCAATAGGTCCACAATAAGCAGTAACCCAAGCCACAAGAATTCCAACCAAATACAATATTTCTCTGCGAATAGATTTTATAGAAACTCCTAAACTCTGGGCATAAGATTCACCGAGTAATAAACTATTTAAAGCTTTGGAGCGCGAATAGGCAAAGACTAATCCTAGGACTAATACGGGCAACATAATTTGTAAATCGATCCACTGTGTTTTAGCGAAAGAACCCAATCCCCAAAGCACAAAACTTTGAATTTCCTCGGACTTCGAAAAGTATTGAAGCACACCTACCAAAGCTCCTGTGAGGTAGGAAATCATCAATCCTAAAATCAGTAAGCTAACTGAAGAACGAAAGCGTTTAGAGGCCCAAATCATAATGATTAGAACCAATAAAGAACCTATACAAGCGGCTAAAGGAACGGAAAGTAAAAAGCTCCCAGAAAAAAACAACAGTAATAGTGCAACCCCTAAACTCGCTCCCGAACTAATCCCCAAAACATATGGACCCGCCAATGGATTTCTGAAAAAGCTTTGCATCAACAATCCCGAAACGGCTAAAGCCGAACCAGCAAAACAAGCAGTTAAAGCTTTAGGGATTCGGTACTGAAAAATAATTGCGTTATAGGAAGGGTGTGACCAACCGTTTCCTTTGAGATATTCGAAAAAATCGGACAGCGGAATATTTACAGAACCCAAAAAGATATCGGCAATGAATATGACCACTAAAAATAGGGTCATCAATAGGATTCTGTATACCGTTTTATTCATCCGCTAAAGGCTTATAATATTTCAACTCTCGGTTGGGTACTATTTCAGGATGAAAAATTACAATTAAATCTGCTAGTAAATCATCCACATGAAGCAATCCAGATTCCCAATAATCGTTTCCGCCAAAGTCGTTCATTCGAGCATTATTATTAAAAGCTCTTTTATGTGTAAAAGCCTCAAACAAATCCATGTCGGGCAATTCTCTACGCACTTCGGCATAGGAAGAATAAGCGCCCGTATTAATCCAGAAATCGCTATCGAAAGCCTTTTGATAAACCAACTCCCAATCGAGTGGAGTGCTATTCGTTTTTAATAAAGTATCCCAAGGATAATAAGCGCCAGCATCTTCAATAAAATGTGCCGAATAGCTCAAACCTCCCGGCATATGCCATTGTTCTTTAAAAGGCATATTGATAAGGATCTTAGGCCGATGTTCTACCTCTGCTGTAAGTGATTTCAAGTTTTCATAATTAGTACTGATTTCTTGAAAAATTGAATCTGCCTTAGCTTCCTTATCAAAGAAACAAGCAAAAAACTTTATCCATTCGGCTCTTCCCAAAGGTTGCTCTTCGAGGTACTCGTAGGCATAAGCAAAAATGATATTTGGGTATTTATCTTCTATGCCTGCAAGGTTTCTTTGCCAGCCAAAAGTATAAATCAAATCGGCTTGAGCCATCAATAAAGCCTCGTGGTTAACTTTCTCTAAAGAGCCCAATTCAACGATTTCACGAGTCTCTATCTCTTTTAGAATAGACTCAGAATTAATATAATTCTTTTCATCTACCGCAACCAAAGACCCCTCCAAACCGAGTTCTTCAATATATGCTGCGTAAACAGACGATAAAGAAGCCAATCGCTTGATAGGTGTTTGCACAAGACCTTCTTTCGCATCAGTTGATAAATAATATCTGTGTAACGTGTCTTTTCTATCAGATGAAAAAACCAAGAGCTCTTTATAATCCTCATAATAATTCACTGCAAAACCTTTGGCATAGTGAATCTCTAGACTATCAATTGGTTTAAACGAAGTCTTCATCCCTTCCTTCACTTGTGGTGCACAAGCAAAAAGCATTGAACTTAATAGTATGGCAAATACTTTTCTCATTAGTCGATAAAGTCAAATTCTGAAGGGATGATTCCTACTTCCCATTCGTCTAATAAAGTCGTTTGAAGATCATAGACCCAAACGGTTCCTTTTTGAACATAATTAATGGCATCTGCGATATAAACAACATTCTCATTTACTGAAAGCCCATAAAACAACCTGCCTTCTGCAGGTATGATAGGAGCGCTGATTATGTTATCTGTAAACTCATTGATATGCCATACCCCATTAGAGAGGAAATACACATCGTGTCCTTGTTCAGTCACAAATAAATCTGTTGGGTTTTCGCCTTCAAAAGTATACGAATACAATTCCGTTTTCGTCGATGCATCCATACAGATTACTTTACCTAAACCTTGATTTATACCACAAATCCAAAGACGATTTTGATGATCCTTTTTAAAAGAATTGATAGTGAAATCAAGATGAAAAGCATCTATAATTTCATCAGTTTCGCTATTGATGACATTAATAGTATTATCCTCTAAATTAGCTACGTAAACCAAGTCGTCAATTTGAACCATTTCTTCGGTCCAACCCACACAATCTATAAAGCCAGAAATAGACATCGCATTCAAATCTACAATAGCAATTTTATCGGCGTACAAGTCCGTAACATAAGCTTTTGAGTTATTAACTATATGTATATATCTAGGTGAAGTAAAACCTGAGATAGTCCCTTCTAATTCAAAACTATTTTCATCAACAACCTCAATAGTTCCCGAGTTATTTAGAACTAAACAAGCCTTATCGTTAGCCACAATTATCGACTGTAATACATCACCTAAAGGGCGTTGATTCACCCCTTGAAAGACTTCTTCTAAAACAGTGTCATTCTCTGCGTCGTAAAAACTAACCGAGGCATTTCCCCATTGGAAATTCCCTTCGTTAGCGATAAGAATTCCATTGACCAAAAAGTGTTCTTCTTGTGGGCTTGTAGTTGGTTTATCGCAAGAGGAAACCAAAACAAAAAGTGTTAGTATAACAGAATAAACCTTCATTATCTAATGATTATTTTTTGACGATTTCTATTTCCTAAGATCTCATATTCCAGAATATACAAACCTTTATGGGCTATATATTGTGAGAGATTAATTTCAGTATTAAAATTGATTATTTTAACACTTCCGAGTGCATCAATTAGTTTAATATTCTCAATCGGATGAGCTGATTTTAAGCGCAAGGCAGATTGCATATCAACTGGGTTTGGATAAATCAACAGATCAGAATGCTCCTCAATCGATAAAGGGTTTTGGTGAATTATACCAACAGCATCTAAATCAAATCCACCCGAAGCAAAGGCTGTAGGCCAAGGCTCATTAATTATTCTACCATACGAATCTGTATTAGCATAAATAGGATCTAGACTTCCCACTACATCAACAATACGGATATGGCTAATGGCATTAATATCTAATCCCGAAATATCACTCAATTCATTTAAATCGAAAGGTGTTCCCCATTGCGCCGGATACTTCCCTGCTAAATTATGAATCAGCTCAGTAGCCAAAAAATCGAAAGGGCCCATCTGATTTTCTATATTGGAAAGCGATTGCGATTCAAAACGAAAGAAATTTTCACCATCGGAACTCACCTCTACAAAAGCCAACTCTAAAAAATAGGCATCAAAAGCATTTTCGAAAACGGCAAAATCATAACCTTCACCGTCAAATAAATGAGTCTCAAAAAAGAAGGTCGCAGAACCTCCATCACCTAAACTAAGGACATCAGGATTAGGAGCGCCAAAGCAATCGTCAATCTCACCAAATGTTACTTTCCCTAAAGTAGTATCGGCAATATTAACCCATCCTCTTTCAACTTCTCCTTGTTCGGCCCAACTCACAAACATCGGCGAATCCATAGGAATAGCTATACAACCTTCCTCGCCTATAATAGATGCGAATTGCGCAAAACCCGAACAGCTTATGAGGAATAGTATTTGAAAGATGTTTTTCATAGAAAAAAGTTAATAGTTCTTGGCTCTTAGTTGTTCGTGAAACTTAAAACTCAACATTTATAAACAACACTAATAGTTTAAATGTCAGCCTTCAGCTCTCAGCTTAAAAAACTGAGAACTGAATACTGTCAAAAAAAACTAACTAAAGTTTCACAATTTTTTGAACTGAAGAACCAACTTTCAGGAAGTAGATTCCACTTTTCAATTCGTTTACAGAAACTGCATTTCCAGTTTCTACCATTTCACTTTTCACCATTTTACCAGACAAATCATAAATAGCTAATGCGCCATCCACATTTACTCTAATTTGATCTTGAACTGGATTCGGGTAAACAGATAAAGTCTCAGAAGTAAGCTCCTCAACACCAACTGTATTTACTGTTATATCGTCCATACAGAAATAAGCAGGTGTATTCATCCCCCAATCTCCATTATCAGATGAACTCAAAACAAAAGTCAATTCTGTAATATTTCCTAGAGAATTTAAATCTAACCAAGTCCAGTCTGTAACAATATAATCTTCTGTATTGTCCTCAAAACGGTAGTCAGCTAAATAAAAATCAACAGTATCGGTTAAAGCTGAATCTAATGTTCCAATCACAGTAAGTCTTAACCAATCTGCATCATCGCCAGATTCACCTCCAAATTTCTTCGCGAAGACATCACCATTTAACATAGATAAAGCTGCATAAGTGCTGTTGGTGATATAAAACCCATCAATAACTTTAGCTTCAGAATAAATCGTTGCGTAATTCGTAGCTACCGCAAAATTAGCTCCACTATAAGCTGTACCCGCACTTACACCATACTGATTTCCCCAGCCTTCCGTCACATTGTCTGTAATATTAGAAACAGCAAATCCTGACCAAGAACCCCAGATATCTTCATACGAATTGAAGAAACTGAACCCTTCTTCTGTATAATTTCCTGTACCATCAGCACCATTCCAAAATCCTGTTGAATCTAAAGCGACTCCATCGAAAGTAGCAATTTGTGCATTTGTAGTAGCTATTAATCCCATAAAGGCTAATGCAATAAGTAGTGTTTTTTTCATAATCGTGTTGTTAATGTTGTTTATACATAAATATTGAAACTCAAGTTAAAATGTCTTCCGGGCATAGGCCTATCATTAACTAAATGATAATCGATATTAAATAAGTTATTCAGTTGTAGTGAAACATTAAATCTCTTCGACTTAATTTTTGCTGAATACTGAAATCCTAATTCTGCAAGCAGGTACTGATTTAAAAAAGAAGAATTATCTGTTGTTGTAAAACGTTTAGATTCGATATGATGCTGATAGAAAACTCTTATATTCTTTTGAGTCCAAGAAAGCTTATGATTTGCCTGAAATATGGGTACATATATAATTTGATTATGTTTCTTATCTGAATTAGTATCTGCATTTAAATCGCTTGCCAACTGACAAGAGAATAAATTTTCATAACGAAAAGTTCCCTTAAGAGTTTCTAATTCAACATTCGCTTCTAACTCAACACCTTTTTGTTCAACTCTAGCCAAATTACTTGGGTTCCAATAAGAAGCATTTGAGTTCGGCAACCAGATAATCCAATTATTTATTCTTCCAAAATAACAAGATAAAGCAATGTTCTTTTTTAAATCTCCATTTACCGATCCTGTAGAAATTTTCAAATTGGTCATCCAACCTAATTCTTCTTTTAGATCTACATTCCCTCCAGGATACCAATACAGATCATTCCAAGTTGGGTTTTTATATGAACGTGACCAAGATCCTTCTAACTTAAAATTAGGATTAGAGCTTAGTTGAAAAGCAATACTTGGTAAAAACGGACTTATGTGCTCTTTAAACACTTCTTGTCTAGTTCCAAAAGCAATGAGCAGTTTATTCTGAATCTTTTTACTATAATTTAATGCAGTTGAAGATCTAAACTCATTATTCGCAACTACATTTAAATTTGTACTTCTAACAGAATCTACAAGTATACTAGTCTCAAATCTTAACATTTGGTTATTATTGAGTTTCCATTGTACATCTTGACTAATTTTATATCTGTAGGTAAAGTGTCTTGAGGAAATGTCTTTTATTGAATCTTCATAAATCAAGCTACTATACTGATAAGATATGCTATTATTCCACACTAAAGAGTCTTTTTGGAATTGGATCTGAAACAGAAATAAATCTGACTTATCTTTTTGCTGCGCTACAGAAAACCCTTCAGAAATACTTGGTGCTATATCTCGCTCGGTATTTTGACCCCAATATCTAATTATGCTTTTCCAATTTTCATTTATTCCCCATGCCAATGAAGATTGAATACCTCTACTTATAAATCCCGCATGTTCCTGCTCTTTTAAATCATCATTGGAAAATGGATCTTTATAACAAAAGTTATTTATCGCATTCTTATTATAGAGCCTTATGTCAAATGCAATAATTTCATTCGAAAGCTGAAGCTTGGATCCAAACATTTTATTTCCAAAACTCCCGATTGTAGAATGTACTTGAGCTTTAATTCCTTTATTGAATTCAGAAGTATTATTTAAATGTATTGAGCCTCCAATAGCACCTTCTCCCATCAATGAGCTCAAACCTCCCGACTGAACATCTAATTCGTCAATAAAAAAAGTAGGTATTAAAGTTAGATCAAATTGACCTGTAGTACTTTGATTTAGAGCTACTCCATTCCACTGTAATAATGTATGCGAAGCACCAGCACCTCTAATCGAAGAACTTGCCAAACCTCCTAAGCCATAAGAGCGTATACGGATATGAGATGAGCTAGATAATAGCGTAGATAAATCCTTTCCATGACTATAAGACAAAGCACTATCCAAAGACAGTATAGATGAACCTACAGCCCACTGATCAAGTTTATCATCTGATAAGATAATCTCTTTAAGTATAGGGATCTGAGTTCTAATTAAAGAGTCTGAATTCTGTGCAAATAATAAACTAGTCCAAAGACTAAGCCCTACGAATATCCACTTATTCATAATTATTATTAGACGACAAAAAAGCAACGAAATGCGCTAGCGTTTCACTCGACTTTTTCACCGAAAGTTGTGATTTACGTATGCCTAGGCAGGTCTTCTGACTCACTCTAACATGTCGGTCTTCCCGTTTCCAGTGACCAAAGATTTGACATGCTTCAACAGAGCTTACAGCTGCGGGAACAGTTTAGGATTTACACCCAATTCCCTTTTAAGGATAAACCTGAAAGGTTTTTCCACCAAAGCATTGCAAATATATGACTTAATGTTCCGAAGACAAAGTATAAAGTAATAGATGTAAGAATAATAAGTCATAAAGTGCCAAATGGAATAAATCATTTTAGTTCTGGCATTATTTTCGATTAAACATTAATAAATTAGCACTTATGTATAGAATAATCCTTTGTCTCTTTTTATTACAATTTTCAATTAGTACAGCCCAGACAGTACAATACACGATGCCTTCTGAGGAATCATTACACGAAGGGACTTGGCTACAATGGCCTCACGACTACACCTACAATTTTGGAGCGAGTGATTTTGAGCCTACTTGGATAGAAATGACGGAGGCTTTAATTACAGGAGAAAATGTACACATTATCGCATACAATGAAGAAGAGAAAAATCATATTGAGTACATCCTAGGTCTTTCAGGGGTGTCGATGGAAAATATAGATATTTTCATAATTCCAAATGATGACTTTTGGGTAAGAGATAACGGACCTATATTCGTTTACGACCAACAAAACATAATTCACATTACCGACTGGGGATTTAATGGATGGGGAGGTGACGCACCATATGAACTATGTGATGAAGTTCCTAATTTATTAGCTACAGAGATAGATTTACCTCTACTGAATTTGAACGCGATGGTACTTGAGGGAGGCTCTATAGAAATTGATGGGGCTGGTAGTATGATGGCAACGCGTAGTTCTATTACTGCAAGTGATAGAAACCCTAATCTCACAGAAAGTGAGATTGAAAATTATTTGACTACATATTTAGGACTTACTAATTTCATTTGGTTAGATGGGATGTTTGGAGCTTGGGAAGATATAACTGATCAACACGTAGATGGCTTTGCCAAATTTCATGGCACTAATACAATCGTAACAATGAATTCTGATGATCTAGATTATTGGTATGTTTCTGCAGAAGATATAAACACTCTCTACACTGCCTCTCAACCAAACGGCGAAGGGTATGAATATGTGTACTTACCACTTACCGACAATAATGTAACGACTACTTGGGGACAGAATTTAGGATACAAAGGAGGTTACGCTAATTACTATATTGCTAACACCGTTGTTTTAGTTCCAAATTACAACGACCCTCAGGATGAAATTGCCAATGCAATTATTCAAAACTTATATCCCAATAGAACCGTTATTGGAATCGACAGTAGAAATATATTAGCGAATGGAGGTATGGTTCATTGTATTACACAACAACAACCCCAGACTTTAGCTCCAGTAGGAATTGGTGAAATTGAATCTTACAAAAAAGGAAAACTACTAAGAATTATAGACTTACTGGGTCGAAATGTACTTCACCTAAAAGAGAATACGCTCTATTTCTATATTTATGAAAACGGTGTTGTAGAGAAAAAAATTATGGGTAAAATCTGATCTATTTAGATTTAAATACAGATAATACTATTGCAGTTGCCGTTGCTACATTTAAAGAATCAATTCCAGATTTTGAAAATGTAGGAATGGTTATTTTGTTACTAACTAAGTTTAGAATTTCATCTGATATACCATGAGATTCGCTTCCCATTAAAAGAATCGATTGCTTTTCGAAACTAGTAGTATAAATGGAATCCCCATCTAAATCACAAGCATAAACAGTATGTGACTCTAATACCGATAGCATTTGCTTTAAATCTCCATAATGCAATTGAACTCTATTGATCGATCCCATTGCAGACTGAACTGTTTTGGGATTGTACTGATCAACACTATCCGATGTACACAAGATGTGCTGAACCCCAAACCAATCTGCTAAACGAATTATAGTTCCCATATTTCCAGGGTCTTTAACTCCATCGAGTGCTAAAACCAATTGTGCTGATTTAACTTCAGAAAAATCAATCTCTGAGGGTTGTTTTAAAACCAACAACACTTCATTTGGTGTTTTCAGAGTCGACACTTGTGACAACTCTTTCTCTGTAATCAGAAAACTATTCTCCAAACCAGCTAATTGTTTGTGTTGATCAAACCAATTCGAAGTAGCAAAAACTTCAAACCAAGATGGATTCATTTGTAAAACTTCTTCTACAATCTTTCTCCCTTCAACAATATAAAGCCCCAAACTTTTACGTTCTTTCTTACGCTGAAGAGATCTTAGTTTCTTGATTTGACTTTTACTTAACATAGGTTCAAAGATGATAAAAAGAAGACAGAAAACAGGAGACAAAAAAGAGAATTTAATAAATGTAACACAATCAACAAACGTCATGCAGTAGTGTTTATAAAACGACAGCATAACAATACTACAGAAAAAACATTGCATCATTATTCATTAACTATGACCCGATATTAATTTTCAATTTTTAACTTTCAACTTTCAAACACAAGATGACAACTATTGGAAGCCAAGCTCAATTTCAAACTTTACATACTACTATTCAGTATCTCAATTTGTTTTACTCATTGTACGACGAATAAGCACTTGGGCGAAAACCAATATTTATTATCACAAAGTAGTATCAGCCATAAAGGCGCAAAAGTAAAGAACAAAGAACTATACACATTACTAAAACAAAAGCCTAATAAAAAATTTATTGGCATTGCTCCGCTATATTTAGGGATATACAATTTAGCCCAAGAAGGTGGAAAGGAAAGTTATTTTAAAAGAATTGGTGAAGCACCTGTTATCTTAAATTATCGATTAGCTAGAAAGTCCGCTTCTCAATTAGAATTGCATTACAAAAACAATGGCTATTTTGATACTGAAGTAATTTATAATGTTAGTACAAAGAAGCATAAAGCCAATATAGACTTCATAATAAACAGTGGACATAAATATAAAATTAACACGGTATTTTTCAATTCTGAATCTAGCAACGAATTACACCAAAACATCCAATCCTTATTAAATAACACTCCAATACGAAAAGGGAAACCTTATAATTTCAAAATACTAGAAACAGAAAGATCTAGGATTGCTAAAAGCTTACAAAATCTTGGGTACTACCAGTTCAATAAAGAATTCATTCATTTTTTGGCTGATACAAATCAGATAGAAAAAACTATCAATTTAAACATTATTGTTAAATCAATCGAAAGAAACGACAACGGAACGACAATTCAAGAACAACATAAAAAAGGTATTATTGGAGTCGTAAATGTACATTTAGACACCAAAAACCAAGAAGCATATAAAGATACTGTATCATTTCAGGGAATCAATTTTATTTACAGTGGGTTAACTCCACCTTTTAATTTAAATCGATTAGCTGAAAAAATTACTATACGCCAAGGTAGCACATACAACAAAAATTTTGTAGACAACAGTTATCAAGCCTTATCAGAACTCAAGAATTTCAAAAAAATATCTTTTGAATTTACAGCTATCAGTTCTGATTCAGAAAAGGATCTATTAAGTGCAAATATTTATTTAATTCCAGGAAAAAAAATCTCCTATACGATTGAAGTTGAAGCAACCACAAACCCAGAACTCAAAGAAGGTATTTCTGGCTCTGCATCGTTAAGCCACTATAATATTTTTAAAGGGGCTGAACATCTACAGCTTACTTTCAAAGGGTCTAATAATTTTAATAATATCAAGGAGAATGGTGTTATTATGAATCTTGCAATACCCAGCTTAATCAGTCCTCTAAAACTAAATAGAGTTCTCAATAAAAACTCTAGAACTAAAACTATTTTTTCAACATCAGTTACAGAACAACAAAGACCCGAATTCACCAGAAACAGCATCTCAGCGAGTTATAATTACCAATGGAAGACCAGAAAAGTCTATCAACATAAATTCTCATTATTTAACCTTAGTTATGTTAACTTCCAAGGAGACTCAACTGATTTAAGTAATATATCGGAATACTTAATAGCTAAAGACTACTCCAACCATTTAATCCCCACGAGTTCATACACTTTGAGTTACAACAACCAAAATATTAACAAATTAAAGAATCATAGCTATTTCAGAATTCATATAGAATCTTCTGGAAGCCTATTAAACGGTTTAGCTGAACCTTTGAATTTCAAACAGCTTAGAGATGATGAGGGAAATGCAATCTTGCAAGAAAATGGTAATCCTAGCTATACCTTAAACTTATGGAACCAAGAAAACATTTATACACAATATCTAAAAACTAGTTTAGATTATAGATACTACTGGGAAATAGACAAAAAAAATAGCCTTGCACTTAGAGCTATGGGTGGAATTATATATGCCTTTGGAAATACTGACCAAGCTCCATTCCACAAAAAATTTGTTGCAGGTGGTGCAAACGATTTGAGAGGATGGAAAGCGTTTAAAAGACCGGCCGGCGCCCTTACTGTAACAGATACACTCTACACTGGAGGGTTAAAATTAATATCTAGTATTGAATATCGCTTTAACCTGATCAAAAAATTAAAAGCTGCTGTATTTTTAGATGCTGGAAATATCTGGGAAATTGCACAAAACAATCCTAAATATGAATCGGCGAATTTTTACTGGGATACTTTTATCGATCAAATAGCTGTAGATATTGGGCTTGGCTTACGTTACGACTTCCAGTACTTTATCTTCAGGACTGATTTAGGATTCCCACTGAGAGAACCTTCTGAAGGTACAAACTGGCAATGGGAAAAAGTAAACTTGAAAGATTCTCAACTGAACATAGGACTGGGTTATCCTTTTTAATCAAATCCTTCTACCCTCGTAAATAATTGATTAGATTTGCATTCTTAAATCTCATAAAACAAAGTAAGATGAGCAGAAAATTCAAAGCGGGTGTTGCTTCTGGCGACCAAGTACAAGAAATTTTTCAATACGCTAAAGATCATAAATTCGCCCTTCCGGCAGTAAATGTTACTTCAAGTTCTACTGTTAATGCTGTAATAGAAGCAGCAGCAGATCTAAACGCTCCAGTTATCATACAATTCTCTCGTGGTGGCGGACAATTCTTTGCAGGTAAATCTTTGAGTAATGAAGATGAGCGTTCAGCAATAAACGGATGTATTTCTGGTGCTATGCACGTACACCAAATGGCAGAATTATATGGAGCTACAGTTATTCTTCATACTGATCACTGCCAGAAATCGTGGTTGACTTGGATTGATGGATTGATTGATGCCAGTGAAAAGTATTTTGCGCTTCACGGCAAGCCTTTATTTTCTTCTCATATGATTGACCTTTCAGCAGAACCTATCAATGAAAACATTGATATCTGTAAAGGTTACTTAGAAAGAATGAGTAAAATTGGAATGACGCTTGAAATTGAATTAGGTGTTACAGGTGGTGAAGAAGATGGAATTGACAATAGTGATGTTGACAATGCTGATTTATACACTCAACCAGAAGAAGTTGCTTTTGCTTATGAAGAATTAAAACGCATTTCTGATCGTTTCACTATTGCTGCTTCATTTGGAAATGTTCACGGTGTATACAAACCAGGAAATGTTGTTTTAACTCCAATTATTCTAAAGAACTCTCAAGAGTTTATTAAAGAGAAATTCAATACTGCTGATGATAAGCCTGTAGACTTTGTATTCCACGGAGGTTCTGGTTCTACTTTAGAGGAAATTAGAGAGGCTATTTCTTACGGAGTCATCAAGATGAACATCGATACTGATTTACAGTATGCTTTTACCGAAGGTATTAGAGATTATATCTTAGATAAGAAAGATTACTTAATGGCTCAGATCGGAAATCCAGATGATGCTAATCAGCCAAACAAGAAGCACTATGACCCACGTAAATATTTACGTGAGGGAGAGCTTACTTTCAAAGCGAGATTAAAGCGCTCGTTTGAAGATTTAAACAACGTTAACACTTTATAATCACACTATGGTTTGGTTTAAAAGAAAAGATAAAAAAGTTGTTACAGAAACCAAAGACAAAAAGGAAATCCCTGAAGGTCTATGGTACAAATGCCCTAAATGTAAAGTGGTGGTCTCTACAGACGAGCATCAAGAAACATTATGGGTTTGTCAAAACTGTAACCACCACGAACGTGTAAACTCAAATGAATATTTTAATATTCTATTTGATGAAGGGAAATTTACGGAGTTAGATGCCAATATGACATCTGGCGATCCTTTGGAATTTGTAGACACGAAAAAATATACAGATCGTTTAGAAGCGACCATAAAGAAAACAGGTATCAAAGATGCTGTTACTACGGGTTACGGAAAACTAAACGGCATGGATATAAGCATAGCTTGTATGAACTTCAATTTCATTGGTGGTTCTATGGGTTCTGTAGTTGGTGAAAAAATTGCACGTACTATCAAATACTCTATCGATAATGAAATTCCATTTATGATGATTTCAAAATCTGGTGGAGCACGTATGATGGAAGCTGCATTCTCTTTAATGCAGATGGCGAAAACATCAGCTAGACTTTCTCAATTATCTAAAAAAGGTATTCCTTATGTTTCAATGTTAACTGATCCTACTACGGGTGGTATTACTGCCTCTTTTGCGATGTTAGGTGACATTAATATAGCAGAACCTAGAGCCTTAATTGGATTTGCAGGTCCTCGTGTGGTAAAAGAAACCATCGGTAAAGACTTACCTGAAGGTTTCCAAACCTCTGAATTTGTTCAGGAACATGGTTTCTTAGACTTTATTGTTGAGCGTAAAAACCTTAAAGAGAAAGTTGGGCAATTCCTACGTATGACTTATTACGATAAAGTAAAGTAAAATAAGAATAAAAGATTATCTTTGCAGCTCGATTTTTTACATACATAACTAACATTAAAAACAATTTAGGCATGTACCTTACTACAGAAAAAAAACAAGAGTTTTTTAAAGCTCACGGAAAAGACGAAAAAGACACGGGTTCTCCAGAAGGACAAATTGCTCTTTTCACATTCCGTATCGCTCACTTAACTGGGCACTTAAAGAATAACAAAAAAGATTACGGAACGCAACGCTCTCTAATTGCTTTAGTAGCTAAAAGAAGAAAACTTCTTAACTACTTAACTAAAGTGGATATTATGCGTTACAGAAGTATAGTTAAAGAATTAGGATTAAGAAAATAATATTTTCAAATCCAGAAAAGGCAATTTTACATTGCCTTTTTTTGGGTTTTATAAGGTAGCTTTTGGCAATCAGATTTTTTTCAAAAAAAATTAACCAAACCTTATTCAACCCTTAGGCCTTAAAGCCTTAAAGTAAACCCAAAGCTGATTGTTAAAAGCACTAATAAAATTGCATTATGATCCCACAAGGACTTAAACAAACCATCGACTTAGGTGATGGAAGAACAATTGAAATTGAAACTGGTAAATTAGCAAAACAGGCACATGGTTCTGTTGTAGTTCGCATGGGCGACACTATGCTTTTAGCGACTGTAGTTTCAAACAAAGACGCTAAAGAAGGGGTTAACTTCCTTCCTTTAACTGTTGATTACCGTGAGAAATTTGCTGCCGACGGACGTTTTCCAGGTGGATTCTTGAAAAGAGAGGCGCGTCCTTCTGACCAAGAAATTCTTGTAATGCGTTTAGTTGACCGTGTATTGCGTCCACTATTCCCGTCTGATTATCACGCTGACACTCAATTGATGATTCAGTTGATGTCTTACGATAAAGACTGCATGCCTGATGCACTTGCAGGTTTAGCTGCCTCAGCTTGTTTAACACTTTCAGATATTCCTTTTGAAGGACCTATCTCTGAAGTACGTGTAGCACGTGTAGATGGTAAATTCATCGTTAACCCTAACCCTGAGCAATTAGAAGCTGCAGACATCGACCTAATGGTAGGTGCTTCTTTGGATAGCGTTGCTATGGTAGAAGGTGAAATGGATGAAGTTAGTGAAGCTGATATGATCGAAGGGATCAAAGTAGCTCACGAAGCAATTAAAGTTCAATGTAATGCTCAACTTGCTTTAGCGGAAGCTGTGAAAGTTGGTGCTAAAAGAGAATACTGTCACGAAGAAGCTGATGATTTAGATCTATTAGCTCAAGTGAGAGAAGCTTGTTACGACAAATCTTATGCTGTTGCCAAAAGTGGTAACCCAGATAAGTACGCTCGCAAAGAAGCATTTGGTGCAATTAAAGAGGAATTCATTGCTACTCTTAGCGAAGAAGACCGCGCTGCGAAATCTTTCCTTTTAGGAAAGTATATTCACCAAGTAGAAAAAGATGCTGTTAGAGATGTAGTTCTAAAAGAAGGAATTCGTTTAGATGGTCGTTCTACTACAGACATTCGTCCTATTTGGAGTGAAGTTGATTATTTACCTACAGTTCACGGTTCTGCCGTTTTTACACGTGGTGAAACTCAATCTTTATCTACCGTTACTTTAGGTACTGCACTTGATGTAAACAGAATTGACAACGTTACTTTTAGAGGATCAGAAAAATTCTATCTTCACTATAACTTCCCTCCTTATTCTACCGGCGAGGCTCGTCCTATTCGCGGAGTAAGTCGTAGAGAGATTGGTCACGGTAACTTAGCTCAAAGAGCTTTAAAAGGAATGATTCCTGCTGAAAACCCTTATACAATTCGTATCGTTTCAGAAATTTTAGAATCTAATGGTTCTTCGTCTATGGCGACTGTTTGTGCAGGTACTTTAGCCCTTATGGATGCTGGTATCCCAATGACTCGTCCAGTTTCTGGAATTGCAATGGGATTGATTACTGACGAGAAAACTGGCGAATTTGCTGTTCTTTCTGATATCTTAGGAGATGAAGATCACTTAGGTGATATGGACTTCAAGGTTACTGGTACTGAGAAAGGTATCACTGCTTGTCAGATGGACATCAAAGTAAAAGGATTGTCTTACGATATCTTAACGAAAGCTCTAGAGCAATCTCGCGCTGGCAGAATGCACATCTTAGGTGAACTTCTTAAAACAATTGACGCTCCTAGAGCTGAATTGAAGCCTTACGCTCCAAGAATTGAAATTATGATGGTTGCTAAGGACTGTATCGGTGGTATCATCGGACCAGGTGGTAAGATCATTCAAAAACTTCAGTTAGACACAGATACAACTATTACTATCGAAGAGATTGATGGTATGGGTAAAGTTGAGATCTTAGGCTCCAACAAGGACGGTATGGATGCAGCAATCGCTAAGATTAAAGAAATCGCCTTTACACCTACTGTTGGTGAAGAGTACGATGGACGTGTTAAAAACATCCAAGCTTATGGTGCATTCGTTGAGATTGCTCCTGGTAAAGATGGTTTATTACACATCTCTGAAATCGATCACAAACGTATTAACAACGTAGAAGACGTATTAAAAGTTGACGATGCTGTTAAAGTTAGAATTATAGATGTAGATCAGAAAACTGGTAAAATGAAATTTTCTAGAAAAGTTTTATTGCCAAAACCTGAAGCTAAACCAGCAGAATAAATTCTGCTTATTTTTATACCAATCCCCTCGAGCAATCGAGGGGATTTTTTATTTTTATAAAATGAATTCAAACAGTATAATCATATGTATTGCTGGTGCAAGTGGATCGGGTAAAACGACCTTTGCCAAAAAGTTAATCTCCGCCCTTCCCAAAAAGGAGACTCTACTTATCACTCAAGATGCATATTATAAAGACTTAAGCAGTTTATCGCTAGAAGAAAGAGCAAACCAGAATTTCGATCATCCAGACTCATTAGATTTTGAACTACTAAAAAAGCATATCATAGAATTAATAAAAGGCAACACAACTCTACAGCCGATCTATGACTTCAATACGCACAGCAGACTTACCTCTTCTAAAAAAATAGAGCCCGAAAAGATAATAATTATTGAAGGTACTCTTGTTCTTAGTCAAGAAATACTCCTGGAGTTTTATGATCTAAACATATATATAGACTTAGATCAAAAAGCATGTTTAAGTAGAAGAATAGAACGAGACATTGCAGAACGAGGTAGAACGAAAGCATCTGTATTGGAACAATACAATCAAACGGTAAAACCCATGTTTAAGGAATTTATCCTTCCAAGTAAAGGTAAGGCTGATTTAATTATTCCAGGAGAAAATATTAATGCGTCTATACAGACTGTTATTGAGGAAATAAAAAAAATAGAAAATAATTTACAATAAATGTAACCTTTCAATCATTCCTCTCGTATATAAGTTAGTATCTAATTAATTTAAATCCGTCGCATATGCGCCAACTGAAGATTACCAAACAGGTAACTAACCGTGAAACTGCCTCCCTCGATAAATACCTACAAGAAATAGGTAAAGTAGATTTAATTACTGCCGAAGAAGAAGTTGAGTTAGCTCAGCGTATTCGTGAAGGAGACCAGATCGCTTTAGAGAAATTAACTAAAGCCAATCTTCGTTTCGTGGTATCGGTAGCTAAGCAATACCAAAATCAAGGCCTTTCATTACCCGACTTAATTAACGAAGGTAACTTAGGTTTGATTAAAGCTGCACAACGTTTTGATGAAACGCGTGGTTTTAAATTTATCTCATACGCTGTATGGTGGATTCGTCAATCGATTCTTCAAGCATTAGCTGAACAATCGCGTATTGTACGTCTTCCTTTAAATAAAATTGGTTCGATTAATAAGATTAACAAAGCTTATGCTTCTATCGAGCAAGAAGAAGAGCGTGCACCTTCAGCTTCTGAAATTGCTACCTTCTTAGATATGAGCGAATCTGATGTTAAGGAATCACAAAGAAACTCAGGTCGTCACGTATCAATGGATGCTCCTTTAGTTGAAGGTGAAGATTCAAACTTATACGACGTTTTACGCTCAGGGGAAAGCCCTAATCCAGATAAAGGATTATTAAACGCCTCTCTTAGCATAGAAATTGAAAGAGCTTTAGACACTCTTACTCCGCGTGAAGCCGATGTTATTAGACTTTACTTTGGTCTAGAAGACAAACAATCTTTAACTTTAGAAGAAATTGGAGAACGTTTTGATCTTACTAGAGAAAGAGTTCGTCAAATTAAAGAAAAAGCTATCAGAAGATTAAAACACGCTTCGAGAAGTAAAATATTAAAAACCTACTTAGGTTAAATTTAAAGAAGGCTCAGGCCTTCTTTTTTTTATTTAAAAACAAAAATATGTCACATTTAATAGCCCCTTCCGTACTCGCAGCAGATTTCGCAAATCTACAACGCGATATCGAAATGATTAACGATAGTAATGCCGATTGGTTTCACATCGACATCATGGACGGTGTTTTTGTACCAAACATATCATTTGGGATGCCCGTAATGGCTGCCATGAAAAAGCATATTAAAAAACCAATGGATGTGCATTTAATGATCGTTAATCCAGATCAATACATAAGTACATTTAAACAAATTGGAGCAGATATACTTACCGTTCACTACGAAGCTTGTACACATCTACACAGAACTCTTCAAGCCATAAAGGCTGAAGGGATGAAAGCTGGGGTTGCATTAAACCCACACACACCTATTCATCTTTTAGAAGATGTAATTAAGGATATCGACTTAGTTTGTATAATGTCTGTTAATCCAGGTTTTGGTGGACAAAGTTTTATTGAGAACACTTACGATAAGGTAAAGCAATTAAAAGCTTTAATAACTAAAAAAGGAGCCTCTACATTAATTGAGATTGATGGAGGGGTTAATATCTATAACGCAAAAGCTTTAACCGAAGCTGGAGCAGATGTTCTTGTTGCAGGTAGTTTTGTATTTAAAGCAGACGATCCTGTAGCTACTATAAAAGAATTGAAAGCTGTTTAATATTTATTATTTTCACAAAAGCCTCATCGATGATGAGGCTTTTTTTTTGCTATAAATAATCGATAAAATACTCTTATATAAACTAATAGAAATAAAAAAGACCTACATAAAAATGTAGGTCCTTTAAAAACTCTAAATCCCCCCCAGGATTAAAATGTTATACAAATATAACGAATGTACAACCTAAAACATATAGGGAGAATCACTCATTTTAATTTAATTAGGATGAAAAACATCCTAAAACACCCCCCAGGATAAATGTGGTTCAAATATATAAATTCATAGATATGTACAGCAATTTATAGCACCATTAACACTATAGTTTTTAAATGAAAAAAGGCTCGCAAAGCGAGCCCTTAAAGTATGATTCTAAATCCCCCCAGTATTTTAATCTGTTGCAAATACACAACAATTAATATTTAACAATAACTACGCCAAAGTAAAAAATCTTAAAAAATTTAAACTTCACCTAGCACATAATTATTTAAATACTGATAATAGGACGTTAAGTTCCCATTTTCACAAATAGTAGCTCTAGCAATCACTTTCTCAGAATCATCGCCCAATAAACAAGGTAGGATATGTTTAATCATTTCAGCGCCAAAATCCTCTGAAGCATCTTTAGGCAACTCACAAGGTAAGTTATCAACTGCCATAACAGCAATCACATCAGACTTTGCGAAATCATCTTCAGATTCAGTTTGAGGATTATAACCATAGATAGGATCTGCTATAGTTGAGGGTTGGATAGTACTTGCTACAGGACCATCGATATCACAAGAAATATCTGCTACAGTTCTAATTTTAAAATCAGCCGACTTAGCATCTTCTCGTGTAAACAAATAAGGAGAATCGGCAGAATAATAATGCCCAGCAATAAATAGCTCAGACAGCTTTGCATACTTCATAAAATCTGAACAATAGTCTTTAGGGTTCGCATAGAAATCCGCTTTGCTATCACCAGCTCCATCTATACGCATATTATAATCCATAGTATTCAAATGAACAAATACTGCTTCATCAAACTCCTTATTCAAGAAATCTTCTTTAGAAACCTCTTTTACACCAATAGCATTGATTACTTCTAGTGCACCATTCCCTACTCTACCCGATCCAGTTACGATAATCTTGATTGCAGGAAGTATTATTTTGGTGAACTCCGACTCCATATCTTTGCGATCTTCACAAAGATTAGCTGCCTTTAAAAAATAAGTCCCCGTACGCAAACCGTAAGTTAAAAAGCCATTATAACACCCAACAATACCAGCATAACGACCAAAACCAATCAAACGCTTACCATTAGCATTCGTTAATGTCTCATAATCGATCATGCGAATATTCAAATCGAGCATTTTCAGAAGTAATTCTCTATTGTAGGGCTGCTCCTTAATGGTATGCGAGAAATAGAAATAGGTTTTATTTGGAATCAAATCTTTTTTAGGGACTTCTTTAACTCCGATTAACACATCACAATCAGATAAATCTTCTTGCATTTTAACACCTATACTTAGATAATCCTCATCAACAAACCGACGAATAGGACTGGGCTGAACTACCAATTCTAATTCTGGATATTGCTCTTGAACTTGCACACATTGTGCAGGACTTAAAGCTACACGTTTATCAGGAGGCGTTTTACCTTCTCTAAGGATTCCTATTTTCATTTGAGGTCTATTTATAAGTCGCCCAAAAGTACAAAATGTATGCAGTAAATCGTAAATCGTAAAAGGTTAATCGTAGTATTGAAGTTTTGAGTGACAAGTTCTAAGTTTTAAGTTAAAAGCTGATAATACTTTGTACTTAATACCTTGTACCAAATACTATATATCCTATCTTTGCCATAGATCATTGAAATTATTGGGGATGACTGGCTTTGACAGCGAGATGAATAGGACTGTAAGCATGTCGAGCATGGTGAGATGGCTCGTTAATATCCAATTCACATTTTTTTATACGGCGAGTCTAACTACGCTTTAGCTGCCTAATCTAGGATTAGTCTAGCTTTTGCTCTGCGGATAGATGAAGGTTGATCGCTTCTATCCCACCGAGCATCATCAAAAGGATGAACTAGCCAATAGGGATACCTTGACTTAAAGGCGAAATACAAAGGATAAGGTTTGGCTTTGGGAATGTAAGCTTCCCGACCTTACTCGAAAATTAATTGCTTAATAAACATGTAGAAAGCTTTCAGATTCCTTGTTTGGACCAGGGTTCGATTCCCTGCATCTCCACGAATTCAATTCCTTGAATTGGGGAAAACCCTGAAAATCTGAGTATTTTCAGGGTTTTTTCATTTCTCCAAAGCGCATAAAAACACATAATAGAGCCGATTTAAATGGCTAAATCGTAACCCCACCCATTTTAGGGGTTACGTTTTGATAAAAATGAACTATACTCTGATGTGTAGTGTTTTGCGCAGCCAATTAACAGAGATATTTATTTATTATGGAAAACTTATTGCACCACTAATTGTTGCTTTAATCTTGTGTGCTCACCTAGAACCTCAACAAAATACAAACCTGATTGAATTCCTTCCTTTTGAATTTCAATCTGAGAAGCATTTACAACAGCTTTACGTACAACCTTACCCTGTATATCATAAATAATATATTCATCAATGCTAAATGAGGAATTAACTATCGTAGAAGTATTCATCGGATTTGGGCTCATGGTAAAATTAGTTTCTTGAAGAACATCATCAACACCTAATAGACCATCTATATCGTATTGATTGAAAAAATCCCAAATAACTTCTGAAGCAACAATATCATGATTAGTAACAATTCCGGATAATGGAATTATGCTCCCAGGCCATGTATGCCCACCTTCGTTCACTCTATACAACTCCACTGAAGCCCCATTATCACCTCCGGTATAACTAAAATGGGTTACTGTAGAGAGATCTGTAATACTCAAATCCTCCATTTCCACAACCTGACTTTCTGTGCAGTTATTATGATTTACCCAAAAATCAACAATATCTTCGGTAGCCATCATAGTTTGAAAACTTCCCGAACTTTCAAAACCTAAATAAGGAACCGTCGCATCTTCGGTTCCATGAATCTCTAATACAGGAATACTTTTAGTAGGATTACAATTATCATAAATCACATTATTCATGGTTCCGGTTACCGAGGCTATAGCAGCAATTTTATCAGTCATCTCACATGCAGAATAATAAGACATGAAACCACCATTAGACATTCCGCACATGTATACTCTATAAGGGTCTACTTGATAATTTACAATCATAGAATCAATCAAAGCTATTAAATACCCTAAATCATCTACATCTTCACCAGCAATTTCCGAGTTCCAAAAGGTAACACCATATTGGTCTGTAGTTCCTTCTGGAAACACAAGCATAAAATCGTTTGATTCAGCAACAGTAGTCATACTACTATAAAATACTTGTTGAAAAGCATTTGAAGTATATCCATGTAAATTCAGCACCAAAGGCATGTTAGGAGTAAAATTAGAAGGTATATATATCTTATGATAACGATTAACACCATCAAACTCAAAGGATTCATCAATTGTTTGTGCCTTAGAAATCGTCACTAAAGCGATTAATGTTACTAGTAAAATTCTTGCTTTCATAAATTAGATTTTATTGTGCTGCAAGATACTTATTTATATAAAATAACAGTAATATTCTATAAAGCTACAGCAACCTCTACTGTTGGTATGGTAGACATACTAACAAGCAATGTTATAGTCATAGAAAACATCTTCGACATCAATGGTCGTATGATATCACATAGTAAAAATTAGGAGATTGTAATTATTCGATATAAAAATGCCTTTATACTAGATTAGTGAGTGATAAATAGCAGGTTGGTAAAGACCTTAAATTTACTATAAACGTTACAGAATACAACTAGAGATACATTCTAGTCACTAGACATAGTTCACTAGTCCCGAATTACTATCTTCGTTTCAATGAAAAAAAGAATCATTGTTTCTGTAACGAACGATTTGGCTACCGACCAAAGAGTGAAAAAAGTCTGCAATAGCCTAAAAAAATTAGACTATGACATTTTGTTGGTTGGTAGAAAACTCACTGAAAGTTTAAAACTTCATAGAGATTATGATTGCAAAAGAATGAATCTCTTTTTCAATAAGGGAGCTTTATTTTATGCAGAATACAATATTCGATTATTCTTCCTACTCCTATTTTCTAGAGTAGATGTATATCACTCCAATGACTTAGACACTCTATTGGCAAACTTCCTTGCAGCTAAAATTCGCAGGAAACCATTGGTTTATGATTCTCACGAATACTTTACAGGAGTACCTGAAATCCAAAACAAGCCTTTCGTAAAAGGCGTATGGCTAGCTATAGAACGTTGGATATTCCCGAAGTTGGAATACATCTTTACCGTAAACCCATCTATTTCTCAACTCTATAAAACTGAATACGGTAAAACATTACGCATTATGCGTAATATGCCCAACAAAATATCCCTCAATAACAGCAAGACTAAAGAAGAATTAGGGGTCCCTCTTGACAAAGACATAATAATTACTCAAGGAGCAGGTATTAATATTGACCGCGGGATTGAAGAAGCTGTTGAGGCAATGCAATATTTAAAAAATGTTTGCTTTTTAATTATTGGAGATGGCGATGTTATTCCTCAATTAAAACAAAGGGTCGTAGAATTGGGACTCCAAAAATCGGTTCTTTTTAAAGGTAGAATGCCTTATCAAGAAATGATGCAATACACACAACTGGCTCAGTTAGGACTCACACTTGATAAAGACACAAACATCAATTACCGCTATAGCTTACCCAATAAATTATTCGACTATATACACGCCAGAATACCCGTTTTAGCAACAAAAGTTATTGAAGTTCAAAAAATTATTGAAACCTATAATGTAGGCCTATTTATTGAAAATCACCAACCAAAACACATAGCCGATCAAATACGTTTAGCACTAAACAACGAGGATATACAAAATACTTGGTCTGAAAATATGGAACGTGCTGTTAAAGAATTAAATTGGGAACACGAAGAAATAGCCCTGAAAGAAGTATACACTGAAATTGAAGGATAAACACTTACACATAGTAGCCTTAAACATACCTTTCCCAGCAGATTACGGTGGGGTTATAGATATATATCACAAAATTAAAGCCCTGAGTGAACATGGTCTAAAGATTCACCTTCATTGTTTTCAATATGGTAGAGGGAAAGCTGAAATCTTAAACAAATTATGTGATTCTGTTCATTACTACCCTCGGAAAATGAAATGGCTTAATCTTTTTTCAAAAACTCCTTTTATTGTAAAGTCTAGAACATCAGAAAAACTTCTTCAAAATTTACAAAATATTCAAGCTCCCATACTTTTTGAGGGACTTCATAGTTGTGCATACCTTAATAATCTATTGCTTCAAGGTCTAAAACAATTTGTTAGAGCCCATAATATAGAAGCAGATTATTATAAAGCTCTAGCTAAAAGTGAGAAACGCATACTTGACAAGTTTTATTTATTTGCAGAACACTATAAAATTAAAACCTATGAATCTAAACTTAAAGAAGCTACTGGAATATTTTCAATTTCATTAAAAGACCACAAATATTTCAACAAAATAGGGAATAGTCATTATATAAAAGCGTTTCATTCTGACACTGAAATTAGCAGTTTAGAAGGAATAGGAGAATATGCTATTTACCACGGTAATTTATCAGTTGCCGAAAATGAAGATGCAGCCCTTTTCCTAGTCCAAAAAGTGTTTAGTCGGCTAGACTACCCATTGGTTATTACAGGCTACTCACCGAGTAAAAAATTACGACATATTGTGAAGCCTTACAACCATATTAGAATAGTCGAAAACCCTGAAGAATCTATTTTAGAGCGAATGCTGAAAAATGCTCATATACAGGTTTTACCAACTACGCAGGATACCGGGATAAAATTAAAATTATTAAAATCTTTACACGAAGGACGTCATTGTATTGTAAATGGGAAGATGGTGAATGAAACTGGACTAGAATCACTTTGCCATATCGTAGAGAAACCAAATGAATGGATTGATAAAATTAAAGAATTAGAGGAAGTCCCTTTTTCAACAGAAGAAATTCAGGCTCGTAAAGACCTAATGCTAGAAGAATTTAACAGCAATACAGAAGCTGAGAAAATTATACAGATAATTTATCCACAGGACTAATTGTACCATCTGCACAACGAATCATTTGTGATGGAAAATCATTGATAATAGAATAATCGTGTGTTGCCATAAAAATTGCCTTTCCCTTTTCCTGAATCCCCTTTAACACTTTCATTATCTCTCTAGAAGTTTCTGGATCTAGATTCCCTGTAGGTTCATCAGCAAGAATCAATTCAGGTTCATTTAATAAAGCCCGTGCAATTGCAATGCGCTGTTGCTCTCCACCAGAAAGTTCGTGGGGCATTTTATAGTCTTTGTGTTCCATACTTACCTGCGACAAAACCTCTTGAATTCTACTGTCAATTTTTGATTTATCTGTCCAACCAGTAGCTTTAAGAACAAAAAGTAAATTATCTTTTACAGATCTATCGGAAAGCAATTGGAAATCTTGAAAAACAACACCTATACCTCGTCTCAAAAAAGGAATTTCTTTGTCCTTCAAACGATTTAAATCGTAACCAACCACTTCTCCTATCCCATCTTGCAAAGCCAAGTCGCCATAAAGCGTTTTCAGTAAACTACTTTTTCCAGAGCCCGTTTTACCTATTAGGTAAATGAAATCTCCAGACTGAAGTTCAAAATTCACATTTTTAAGAACCAAATGATCCTTTTGGTAAATTTTTGCTTCTTGCAGTTTTATAATCGATGTTGACATAGTATAGATTTAGAAGCCTAAAACTACTTATTTCATCTCAATTAAATGCTTTTGACTTCAATAAAGTACACCAAAGCTTGGCAAGAAATTTGCTAACTTCTTTAAAGTATTTAATTAGATTTATAAAAACAGCTTCAAATGAAAGCAACAACAATCGTATTCGCCCTTCTTAGTCTAGCATTTTTTAGCAGTTGTGACAAAGAAGATTCAAGCTCAAATATTCTTACTGAACTCCCAGTTATCGATAGCCTTACTACAAACAATATTCGCATACAATTTGGAAGTGGAGAACCCGCAATTCTCAATTGTTATGCAACTGGAGGTGACTTAGACTATATTTGGGGAGTAGATTTAGGAGATTTATTCACTACAAATAATGAAGGCTCTGAAGTACAGTATACTGCATCGCCTTGTTGTATTGGTGAAAAAACTATTATTTGCACAGTATCAAACGATAAGGGTGAAGCAACTGAAAGTATTACAATTACGATTACGGAATAACCTCTTCACATCATCTATGAAACCTTTATTTCTACTGAGTATTATTGCCATTTGCTTCAATTTACAATCAAAGGCACAATGTTGTTCTGCAGGAAATCCTTCATCAGGATCGGGTTCATCTTCAATGAGTAAAAATTCTTTTTCGGTGTCTTCAACATTTATTCATAGTTATTCAGATACTTATCTCGAAGGTTCTTCTCCATCAGACTATGTCTATTTAAACAATACGAATTTTGACTTTGGTTTATTAGCATTCAATTATGGGCTCACAAATAAACTAAGTATTTCTACTGAGTTAGGTTATTTCATAGACAAATCAATAGAGTATAACTTTATTGATACTAAAAGAAAAGCGGGTGGACTTGGAGATGCTGCAATTGGGATTCAATACAATTTAGATTCTTTCAAGGAACAAATGATTAACGTTAGTAGTTCGTTAAAAATTTCTGTACCGATTGGGCAATTTGATCAAATGGATGGTAATATAATTTTACCCATCGATATTCAACCTTCTTCAGGAAGCTACAAACTTAAATCCTCTTTTATGATTCATAAAGGATTTTTTGGTTCTAAGTTATCCCTAAGCACATATTGGTCAAGTGAATTTTCACAGAGGATTAACACAGAGCGGACAGATTACAAATATGGAAATCTCTACAATCTCGGATTTAAAGTATCTCATCGTACTAGCAAAAAATTGAACTCTGGATTATCACTACTCATCGCCCATCGAGAAAAAGCAGGAAACAATAGTGTACTAATGAATTCTACTGGAGGATCTTTTCTCAATCTTCAACCTTCAATTTCTTTTCAAATGAAAAATAATTACAGTGTCAATTCTTCTGTAAATATTCCTGTATATCGAAATGTAAATGGAATTCAACTGGTTAATAAATATGTTTTAGCTCTGGGTATTTCAAAAGGTTTTCAGATTAAAACCATCAAACCTCAAATAGACTATACGATTCTCGAAAGCTTAAACGAAACTTCTCTATTTGTAGATGGTATTTGCGGGATGTGTAAAAACCGTATTGAAACTTTAGCCTATAAAGTGAAGGGTGTAAAATGGGCTGAATGGAATTTAGAGAACAAAACCCTAAGCGTTAAGTTTAAAGATGCTTTAAACGAAGAAAAACTTGCCAAAATACTATCTAAAGCTGGACACGATAACTGGCAATTAAGGGCAGGAGAAGAAGCCTATCAAAGCCTACATTCTTGTTGTAAATATAGAACGGGACATTAATCATTCTCCTTCCAATTGTTTTAAAAAAGGTCGTAACACATCCCATTTAAAATCATCTAAACTGCGTTCATACGCATTGATTCCCGCTGTGGGAAAAGAGGCTTGCACACCTTTCAACTCGCGTTTTTGTTGTTGATACATCAGCTTGCCCGAAGCATCTTGCACAACAAACTCATACTGCAATAAAGCCGTATGCATTCGATTGTTTGTCAAGCCTCTATGCGTATTCGCTTTAATATTGATTTTATAATCGGCATGAGAATCATCTACAATTTCAAAACCTTTTTCCTGAAAATAATTAAGGGCTTCATTTAAAAGAATCGATTGTCCAAATTCCTGACCTAAATTCAACTCCTCAGAAGAAATTGAAATCTTTGGCCAAACCGGAGATACTGAAATCTTAAAGCTACTTTCGGGAAAGTCTACTAAAGACCAAAACCAATCTGAAGGGCTAGCTGCTTTCAACATTCCTTCCCAATCTAAAATAAATTGCACAAAATGCTCCTTGCGATACACATCCATTCCTTGTGCACGAACTTCCACAACACCATCAGCTTTCGAAAATGCACGATCTGGAGCTCCTTTAAAAGAAGATCTGATCTTAAAGGGAATATTGTTTTTTCTCACATGAACATCAAAAGATTCAAGTGTCAAATCAGAACCAATTAAAAATTCTCTACTTTCTAAATTTAATTCAGATTCGTAAGTAATCGAATTGTGAATGTCGGCAAGAAATTCAAAACAATACACATCTAAGGGGTATTCTAAATCCGGATGCCTTACCGACTCATTCATATACAATTTTATGACATCTAAGGCTTTTACTGCAAAATGTACGGCCGAGGGCACATCTTCCTTTAACTGTTTTTCTAAGGCCAATTTATAATAGGAGTACGCCTCATTAACAGCTTTTTGTTTGCGTTCTGCTCTTATCTCAGCCCACTTGGATTTTGAAAGCTTATAGTAAAGCCAGTATTCTTTATCAGTCTCCCAAGATGCCACCAAGTCATAAGCCTCCAAATCTTTTTGACTTTCCATACGGATTAAGGCCTGATAGTCTTCTCGATAACTGTCTCCCTTATCTACTTGATGAAATATAGATTCGCTACTCAGTTTAACAGATATCTCACTACTCAGGTCTATCAAAGCATTTTGCTTTGCTACAGACGTGTAATCAATACTATTTTTTAACGCTTTTGCAATACCTATATAATAATCTCCCGACAAAGGTCGGTTACTAATCCAGTTTGGATATACCGGTTCATCAATTTGTACTGTCTGCTTTGTGCCGGAACAGGAAATAAAAAGCAAAGTAATAAGTATGGAGAATAAAACCCTCATTAATCTTCTTCGGGATTATACGCATTGATTTCGTTTACTGCCTTACCACTTACAATTTTTAAAGCGGTATTCTTTAATTCCTCAATAGAAATCAACTTCCGGTTTGCTTTTAATAAATTTTGGATTTGTTTTCTATCCTGATAGCTTTTGTTTATAACATCTGTATCACTGGAAAGCAATTTATTATTCCAGGTTCCGGACAAAAGATTTTTTGAATTTGCATCGTAGGTAATGTACCAAACTTCATCCTCTCGGGTTTCAGAGATTAAATTTGTCGATAAAATCTCTCCTGTTTCAGTCGATATCAACTTGTATTCAACAGTCATATTTACAGAATTGGTTCCGAAGAATTCATTGTAATGAACTTTCTTATATTTTGTAACCAGATCATATTTTTTGGTACTTGCATTGTATTGTTTTTGCTGGTACGATTCCCATCCTTTTTTTCGACTTGGCTTTATCAGTGCTTTTTTAATATCAAGACTCACCAATCTACCTACCAAAAGAGCTTTAGCTCCAAACAAATCTCCTGCCTGAGCAGCCGTTTGAGCATCTACCAAGCCACTAATCCCCAATTCTTGCTCGGCCAATATCGTTTGAATGTGTACCCGATCAATAATTTTAATAAAAGGATTCTTATTCTTAATAAACAGATTTAAAAACTGAGATTCAAAAGCTTTATGTGCATTAATAACTTTCGTTGCATTTTCAAAAGGAAGCATAGCAATTGGATATTGTGCCTCTTTTAATGCATGATCTCGCAACTCATCACTGTCCTTATACGAAACGGTACGTCCAAAAAGACCATACGCTTTTCTAAATTTTTTCATTTCTAAAGCCTGATTCCCTTTTCTGTAAAGCGGTTCTAAGCGCGCATAAGATTTCAATTCAGCTACATCTTTATAGTCAATTTTAAGACTTAATATTTCATCTAATTTTGCAGCCCCTAAATCAAACTCTTCTTTATCTAAATAAGATAAGGCCTCATCGTAAAGCTGAGACAGATAAACCGACAAATCTTCATTATAATAAGTCGTATAGTAATCAGGAATTTCTAAAGACACCTTATACATTACCGCTTTCTTCTGCCAATCTTGAGCCTTTAAATAACTATAAACAGAAGCTTTGGACTTCTTAGCTGTATGCGATTTAAAAAAGTCGGCCAGATAATCATCCATGACTAATTGCCCGGTACGCTTTAAACCCATAGCCGCATCTATATTGGTGCTTTTTCGCTCTAATGCCGATAAATAATAAGCCGATGCTTCGCTGTACATTCCTTGTTGTTCAAAGGCAACTGCTTTTTTTGTCATCTTCTTCGTTCCGGTACAAGACAACAAGAAAAGGGATACAAAACAGATAAGATAAATTCTTTTCATAATAGATAATGTGTTTCAACAAATATAATCAAGAAATTCAAGTAACAATCTAAGAAATGAAAAGCGTACTTTTGTTGAAATTTTATTGAATGCATATACTCATTTCACCAGCAAAGACTTTGGATATGGATGCGACAATAGTCCTGCCCAAAACTACGCTTTCACCATTCGAGAAGGACTCAGCAGCTTTAATAAAAGACTTAAAAAAGCTTAAAACTAACGATATACAAGACCTAATGAAGGTTAGTCCGAAAATTGCTGAGCTCAATGCTGAGCGTTTTAATAATTGGAGCCTTCCTTTTGACGCAACGAATGCCAAAGCGGCTATTTATGCTTTTAAAGGAGATGTATATACTGGCTTAGACGCTGATTCTTTATCTGAAGACGATATGGATTTCGCTCAAGAGCATTTAAGCATTCTATCAGGATTATATGGCTTATTATGCCCCTTAGATTTAATGCAAGCATACCGTTTAGAAATGGGGACTAAATTTGCCAATAAAAAAGGCAAGAATCTCTATGAGTTCTGGGGAAGTAAAATCACCAAAGAGATCAACAATAGAGAACAAGATATTGTAATTAACCTTGCCTCAAATGAGTATTTTAAGGCAGTAGATAAAAAGGTTTTAAAAGCAGAAATTATAACACCTGTTTTTAAAGACGAAAAAAATGGCGTGCTTAAGGTGATTAGCTTTTTCGCTAAAAAGGCACGCGGAATGATGACACGTTTCATTATTCAAAACCACATTACAAATGTGGAAGACTTAAAGAATTTTAATTTGGGTAGCTATGCTTTTAGCGAAGCTTTGTCTACCGATAAAGAGTGGGTATTTACACGATGAGTTTAATAGGAAAGAATGTCAACTTAGAAGTTTTAAGAAGTACCGAAATTGGACTTTTCTTAGATACTGAAGACCGAAATTACAACGGAATATTATTACCAAAACGCTACGTACCTTCAGGGGTTGAAGTAGGTGATTTTATGGACGTATTTATTTACAGAGATTCTGAAGACCGCATTATTGCGACTCGTTTAGATCCGTATATCCGCGTGGGTGAGTTTGCTTATCTAAACGTTAATAAAGTTGAGAGCTATGGAGCCTTTTTAGACTGGGGTTTACCTAAAGATCTATTTGTTCCGGTTTCGCAACAGCGTTCTTTAATGATTAACGATGGCTACTATTTGGTGTATGCTTATTTAGATAAACAAACCGATAGAATTGCAGCCACAGCTAAAGTACACAGACATCTACAAAATGAAGCTGAAGATTTAGAACTCGGACAAGAAGTAGAAGTTTTGATCTGTGACGAAACTGACTTAGGCGTTCGTGTGATTGTAAATAATAAGTTTTGGGGCTTACTCTATCACAACGAAATATTCCAAAACCTTAGCGAAGGACAAAAAACGATTGGATACATAAAGACCATCCGTTTAGAAGATCATAAACTAGATATTACATTAAAAAAAGAAGGAATGGCTGAAGTAAAAGACGCTCGCTCATTAATTATTGAAGCATTACACGATGCTAATGGCTTTTTGCCTTTAAACGACAAATCTGCTCCCGAAGCAATTTATGAGGAGTTAGAAATGAGTAAAAAAGTTTTTAAGAAAGCGATTGGTAACCTTTACAAAGACAAGATGATTACCATTAAGAGAGATGGAATTCATTTAGCCGAGCAACCGGAATAAAGTACTAGGCATTAAGTACAAGGTACCTAGTACCGTGTACTTAATACTATTTACCAGACTCAGGTTTCTTCTTAAACTTTGGTTTCCCTTTATATTTAGGCTTAAAGTTTTTCTTCTTATTCTTATTCCCGTTTGGCTTCGAACGTTTCTTTTCGGGCTCGTATAAAGGTGCTTCCCCTAAACCTTCTGGCGTAGGAAGTTTATCAACTACCTTATCCATTAAAGCTTCAATATTAAAGAACAGAATTTGATCTCTATCATTTATCAATGTAATAGCGTGACCATCAGATTCATTTCTTCCAGTTCTACCAATTCTATGAATATAATCTTCGGCATCCGAAGGGATATCGTAGTTTATCACTAATGAGATTCCTTTAATATCAATCCCTCTCGAAACGATATCGGTAGCCACTAAGGTTTTAAACTTCTTCGCTTTAAACTGCCCCATTACCTCTTCGCGCTCTTTCTGTTCTAAGTCAGAAGACATCGCTTTAGAAGGTATTCCTTGAGACTTCAGCTCTCGTTGAATAACAGAAATATTCTTTTTGGTAGACGAAAATACAATCACCGACTCAAAGTCCATACTCTTAAGAATATGAGCTACCAAAGGTGCTTTTTGCTTGTCGTAAGCTAAGTAGGCTTCCTGACGAATGGTTTCGGCAGGTTTGGAAATTGCTACGTTTACACGCGCTGGATTTACCAAGATACTCTGAGCTAATTTGACAATCTTAGGAGGCATAGTAGCAGAGAACAATAGGGTTTGTCTCTTTTTAGGCAACTTATCTACGATACGCATTATATCGTGATTGAAACCCATATCCAACATTCTATCCGCTTCATCTAAAATTAAATACTCAACTCCAGACAAATCAATATTTGCCAAAGACAAAAAGGACAATAAACGACCTGGAGTTGCAATAATAACTTCGGTTCCTTTATTTAAAGATTCGGACTGTTGCACCCAATCTTTACCATCGCCACCACCGTAAACGGCCTGAGAGCTTACGTGAGCGAAATAAGAAAAACCATCGAACTGTTGATCAATTTGCTGAGCCAACTCACGCGTTGGCGCTATGATAATAGCACGAATCTTCTTCTTTTTTACTTTGTGAAGTTCGTTGAGAATAGGCAGTAAAAAAGCTGCAGTCTTCCCTGTTCCAGTTTGTGCACAAGCAATAATATCACGTCCTTCCATAATTACTGGAATCGCTAATTCTTGTACTGGGGTCGGTTTCTCGAAATACATCGCATCTAAACCTTCCTGTATATCCTTGTGGAAATTAAGTTCCTTAAAAGTCATATTATTTTCTT
>Ga0206680_10000031_pt1 | contig 52922 bp, 47 predicted proteins | sample M115012015metaG_FD_160124 | JGI IMG/M metagenome (GOLD analysis project Ga0206680, IMG submission 160124) | Ammonia-oxidizing marine archaeal communities from Monterey Bay, California, United States - M1 150m 12015 | ecosystem: Environmental > Aquatic > Marine > Intertidal zone | place: USA...
CGATCCGTTCAGGTTGGAAAAAGCCAGCGACGACCCGGCGGCGGATACCGAGGTCATGATGGCCGACGTGCCAGTCACGCTGGACAGGTCGGCGTTGGTCAGGATGGTACGCAGCAGCGTCGCCGACGAGATCGTGGCGTTCGTCAGGTCAGCATCAGTCAGGTCAGCGTCAGTCAGGTCAGCCCCGGTCAGGTTGGTCGAAGTTGCCGTTACGCCCGTCAGGTCAGCACCGGTCAGGTCGGTACTCGACAGGTTGGAACTAGCCAGGTTGGCGCCGGCCATGGTGGCGCCGGCCAGGTCAGCGCCCGTGAGCGTGGCCGAGACGACTGTTGCGCCAGTCAGGTCGGCTCCGGCCAGCGTCGCACCGGTCAGGGTCGATCCCGACAGGTCCGCACCGGTCAGGTTCGCCGACCGGAAGTTCAACGAGGACAGGGCCTTGTTGCGTAACTGCAGGCCAGACAGGTCGGCGCCGGACAGGTCGGCCCGCAGCCCCGTGGCGACCATGGTGTGGTTGGTGCCGGTCAAGTTGGCCGACTGGATTCCGCTGCCGGCACGTATGGCCCAGGAGCGGGTCGGTCCGTCGATGGTGGTCAACGACAACCGTCCATCGGTTGGCCCGGCGTCGTCCATGAACGCACCAGTGGTGGTCGCCCGGTACAGGTTCGACCGGGCAAGCGAAGCGTCGGTGAGGTTGGCGTTGGTGAGGTTCGCCCCGTAGAGGTTGACGTCCGACAGGTTCGCACCGGTGAGGTTCGCCCCGGTGAGGTTCGCGCCGGTCAGGTCGGCCTTGGACAGGTCGGCGTAGGACAGGTCGGCTCCGGCCAGGTTGGCGAACCGAAGGTCGGCCCGCACCAGGTCGGCCCGTACCAGCTCTACGCCCCCTGCTTCAGCTGCGACGAGGTTCGCGTAGCGCAGCGTGGCGTAAAGCATCTCGGCGTTGGTGAGGGTGGCCAGGTAGAGGTTGGCGCTGGTGAGGTTCGCTCCGTACAGGAACGAGCCGGTCAGGTTGGCGCTCGTCAAGTTGGCGCCCGTCAGGTCGGCTTGTGCCATGTCGGAGTTGACGAGCGTCGCCGACGTCAGGTTGGCGCTCCTCAAGCTGGCGCCCCCCAGGTTCCCGTAGAACATGATGGACGATGACAGGTTCGCACCGTCGAGGTTCGCGTACGAAAGGTCCGACGGGATCACGACCCGGTTGGACAGGTCGCCGTTCCGGCAGTCGACGTACGGGGCCGGGTCACAGGCCTCGCCGGACGTCGCCGTCGAAGCGGGTGGCTGCGTGGTCGTAGGCGGAGGCAGCGTCGTCGTCGTAGTCGCAGCGGTCGTAGTGGTCACCACCGGGGCGTCGTCGTCGGCTACAGAAACGCTGACGGTGTAGTCGGTCACCGGGTCGTAGAGGTCGTCAGATGACGCGTCGACAACGGACAGGGTGACGGTGGCGGCCTGGGTGCCGTCGATGTCGGTGTCGTTGACGCCGGTGACCGTCACCGTCTGCGGTGTGTTCCAGTTGGCGCTGGTGAACGTCAACGAAGCCGCCGACACGGTGGCCTCGCCGGTGTCCGACGACGTCACATTGACGACCACGTTCGTGGTCGGCGCCTTGTTGAGCACGACGGTGAACGTGTCGGTGTTGCCGACAACGGTTGCCGTAGCGACCGTGGAAGCCTCAGTCACGGCGATCGAACCGCCGGTCTCAACCACCGTGAGACCGGCACTGTCATCGTCGCTGACCCGGACCGACACGACAGTGTCAGCTGCCGAGTCGAAACAGTCGTCCGACGAAGCGTCGACGACGGACAGGGTCACCGCCGGCGCCTGGTTGCCGTCCCCTAAGGCGTCGTTGACCCCGGTGACGGTGACCGTCTGGGTTGTCGACCAGTTGGCGTTCGTGAACGTGAGCTGTGCGACATTGACCGTGGCCTCGGTTGTGTCGTCGCTCACCACCGAGATGACGACGTCGGTGGTCGGCTGGGCCCCGAGGGCCACCGTGAACGTGTCGAGGGTGGCTGCCTCGGTGACACCTGTCGACCCGTTGGACTCGACCACCTTGGGGCCGCAGAAGTCGTCGTCGACGACAGTTACGTCGACGACCGTGTCCGGTACGGAGTCGAAGGCGTCGTCGCTCGTAGCGTCCAGGACCGCCAGGGTCACAGTGGCCGACGTCGTTTCGTTACCGGTCGTGTCGTTGGTGGCCGTCAGGGTGACGGTCTGGGCCGTGTCCCAGTTGGCGTTGGTGAACGTGAGGTACAGCGGGCTGACCGTCAGCTGCGTAGGAGCCGAGTTGGTCACCGAGAACGTGACGCTCGTCGAGGGCTGGGTATCCAGGACCACGGTGAACGAGTCGGCCGTACCGGCTTCGGTGGGGGCCGCAGCGGTCTTGGAAACCGTCACACCTGCAGACTGGGCAGCCGCCGTCAGAGGCCACGCGCCGAGCAACGTCGAGAACGCCGCAAGGAACGCAACAGCACGCCCTGGCATGCGTCCCCTCTGATGCCGTGCGTACGTCACAGATTCCCTGCTCGCCCGGCTTCTTCGGACCAGACTCGGCGTTGGGCCGTCACCAGGTCGGCCACCTTGTGGAGATCGGCCCTGAGGGCTTCCTTTGACGTTTCTTCGACGGCCCAGGTGAAGAGGGCTCCGCGGAACAGGGTCAACGACAGCCAGGCAGCATCATCGGCCGAGACGGCGGACCGCTTTTCCAGCACAGGTAGCACTTCTTCCCATGACAGTGAGGCCGGTGAACCCCTTCGACCCTGTGAGGCTGAGACGAGCAGTACCTGGCGGTTCGGGATCGGGTCTGCCAGGGCGATGTCGGCCACCCGGTCCGCATACCTGTACGGGAAGTCCGATGCGTCTGCGTCCAGTTCGGTTCCGGCACGCTGGAAGGCGACGGTCACCTCGTCGGCGATGGCGAAGATGAGGTCGCTCACCGATGGGAAGTACGTGTGGACCGTCTGGCGGGTGGTGCCAGCCGCGTCTGCTACCACTGCGAGAGTCAGATCAAAGATCGTGTGTTCCCGGAGCACCGCCCGGGCGCCTGCAAGTATGCGACCAACCGTCGCTTCGCGCTCGACTGAAGCGCGTTCACGACGAGCGGCCCCACGGCCGTCGCTGATGTCGAATCTTTCTGCTCCTGCCATTCCTCAAATTCCCGCCGCAGACAATGTCCAACCAGCAGGCTGACATTACTTACGTCATCTGTCAGACGACAAGTGGAGTGCCGGAAGTTTCCGTCTGGTGGCAGGTTTCCCGTCCGCTCACCAACACATGGGATGTCGTCGTGACGGCGTCGGCTGAGGGCTTCTTCGGCCGGCTGTCGACGGCGGTCAGTCGAGCGTGACGATCACGGCACAGTCCTCGGCGGGTTTCCTTCCAAGGAGTCGTCCTAAAGCACCGGCCAACGAGATGACGACATACTGGATTCCGTACTTTCGCCGTATGGCGGTGCGAACTTCCCGGTAGGCGTCACCGTCGACGACCTCGGCCGTGCCAGACACGGCGGCGGATCCCTCAGTGACGGTCCCACCTATATTGCTGGCCTGAAGTTCGACGGCGGGGTCGTGGCGGAGCCTGCGGACCTTCCATGAACCCGACCCCGTCGTGAAGCCCACACGGCTGCCACCGAGTTCGACTACCCAGACAGGGACGTGTCGGGGATGACCGTCCGTGGTCCAGGTGGTGAGGCGTACGTATCTCTGGTCGGCGATCGACATGGGTCCTTTGGATCTCTCGATCTTGTGCTCTGTGGAGTCTGTCCGATCGCATGATCCGAACTAGACATCTACTTACGGTTTGCGCCGCGAAGCCCGTAACTGTCAACAGAATCGGGACAGGAACACGAGCAGGGAGAAGATGTGGATCACAAGCCGACAACCGTGCTCGATCGACTTGGAGCCCTATGGGGCCTGCTCACAATCAGCGACGATGATTTCAATGCCTACATGCGGTCCTACGACGAGTTGTTCGTCGACTCGCCTGAAAACACCAAGGCAGACCATGACAACGGTGTTCCGCTAAAGGGATATCCGCAGGGCAGCAGTGACGAACTCCAGGAGTTGTACAAGGTCATACATCTACTCTGCACCCTCGGCTCGGTTGAAAAGATGTACATGCCACCTGAGATCGATCCGGAACAATCAGTGCTCCAGAATCAGATCCTGTTCGAGCGGATTGTTGCCAACGATCTCAATTTGGACCAAGGAGACAAAGTGCTCGACCTTGGGTGTGGCTGTGGCGCCATCGCCGAACACATCGCTGAACTCACCGGCGCGACGCCCTACGGCATCAACCTTGACGGATCTCAGATCGAGAAGTCCTGGAAGAACCCGAACCTCTCAAGCTCCAACTTCACCATTGGCGACTTCAACAAACCACTCGAATTCGATGACGGCGCGTTTGACGCCGTCTATGCCATCCAGCCGATGACCTACGTCAGCGACCATGAGTTCACCTTCAAGGAAGTGTTTCGCGTCCTTAGACCAGGAGGAATGTTCGTCATCAATGACGTCGCGGCACTCGATGCCTACGACCGCGAAAACCAACATCAGAAGACTCTGATTCAGCACACCCGCGAACTGTGCGTGTTCGGAGGGTTCTGGTACCACGAATACTGGGAAGACTCGTACAGGAACGCCGGCTTCAATCTGATCTCCTCCCTAGGGCGGCCTGCGGTGGAGATGATAAAAAAAGAGGTAGCACTGTTCGACAAGTACGAGGTGGTCTTCAAGTTCCTCGCCAAGGTCCACCTGATTCCGAAGAAGACCAACGCACTGATGAACCGATTGAATGAAAACAGCCAGTCCTACATCCAAGCCGAGGAAGAGGAACTGTTGACGCTCAACTGGCACTGCGTTGGACAGAAGCCGGAGTGACTCGAGACCGTTCTGGCAGGCCGCGTGCAGGCCGCGAGACGTCGGGAAACAACGCGAAGTGTTGATGAATCAGAAAGGCAGACCAGAGGCGAGACGTGCGTAGGCCTCCAACATCGTTGGCCGTCGCCGTGATCTTGGCCGTTGCCTTCTCCTGCGGCTCTGACCCGTCCGAGTTGGTGCCCCGATCAGCCGCAAGCACCTCGACGACTGTCGCTCCTTCGACTGCTCCTTCGACTGCTCCGGCTACGACTGTCGCTCCTACGACTGTCGCTCCTACGACTGCTCCTTCGACGACCGTTGCGTCTGGTGCAACGACTGTTGCGCCCGCCGCTGAGATTCCTTCGACCACCCTTGTTGTATTAGAAGCTCCGGCCACCCCGATTGACCTTGAGGCCAACGAACTACTCCGGGTTGTCTTGGCCGGAGACTCCATTACCGACCAGGTAGCGCCGTACCTCGAATGGATTCTGAGTGAGGCGGCCACCATCGAACATCGACACCTGTGGGGAACTGCGCTCTGCGACTGGTTTGCCGACATCCGAGGCGAAATGGGACTGGAGTACCTCGAGTCCTGGCAGCCACACCTCTACATCGTCGACCACGGCGGGAACGGCATCACGCCGTGCATGGCCGACGCTGCCGGCCTTCCGCTAACCGGTGAGGCTTACACGGCCAAGTATCTGGCCGACACCGAATATGTGCTGGAGTTGGCGTCGCGGACCGGGAGCCGTGTGCTCCTGGTGGACCAACCGGTTAGCCGTGGCGATTACCGATCGGGGACCGGCGAGATCTACCGTTCGATGCCCGCCAGACATCCTGGTGGGTTGATCCGCTTCTTTTCCACCTGGCCTGCGCTCACCCCGGATGGCCAGTTCGTCCAGTCGGCCCCCTGCGAGGTTTTTGAGCCGGGATGTGTCGACGGTCGAGGAGAACTACGAGAGCCGCCGCCCAATGTCCACCTGGAGGCGCTCGGCGCATGGCGCTACGCAGTGGCCATTGTGGATGAGTTGGTTGCCGCGGGATGGGTGGATGCCGACTTGGTGGACGTCACTGGCCGCGTGATGCCCTGAAACCGCTGCTTTAACGGTTTCGCCGTCGAACCAAGGGGCGTGGATGGCGAGGCTGCGTCGAGCAACCTGGTCCGGAACTACGCGAAGGCTCCGTTCTGAATGATGCGTGTAATCATTTTCTTCATTGTGGCTCCGGTCGTCATCGCCGAACCGATGGCGATCCACTAGGAGTCCCACTTCTTGTCGACGGATAACTGTCGGGCGACGACAGATGAACCTATGGCCGCCACAGCGGCCATAAACATGGGGATCCGGTAGGAACCGGTCACTTCGAATAGATGGCCGGCCCCCACGGGCCCGACTAAACCAGCAGTTCCCCAGGCGGTGAAGACGCGACCGTAGGCCCAGGAGTAACCGTCCTGACCGAATCTCTGGGCGACAGCGAGCGGGTCGGCGGTCGCATTGCCCGCGACTTTACGTCGGGTGCCGGTGTCAAATGGCGCTGAAGGTGACCTCGGCCCCATGTGGCTACCGCACCGGCATCGTCATGGGCGACCTGGTGCCCGGCTGACGTCCGGCTAGACATCTGGTTGGGTTCAGTCCGCGGCATTTCACCTGTCACGCTGCCCCTACCATCGACGACCTATGAGATTTCCCTTCCGGATAGCCGCTCCGACAGGCGGCATCGGCTTGCTGCTCGTCGTCGCAGTATCGGCCTGTGGCGGCGGAGGAGGAGCGACGCCGCCGGCCACGACAGTGGGTGAACTGTTCGCCGGTTCGGCAACCACCACGACGGTGGGGGGCCTCTCCGTGGCCGGATGGACCCACCGTGACCTGCCGGAGATGCGTACCGCACTGGACGCCTGTGTCGCCTCGGTCGACGTACGGGGGGCATCGACGGACGAGGAGGAGGGGCCCCGGACGGTGACCGTCGAATCGGGCGACAGTCTCGGCAAGATCGCGGCCCGCTTCGATCGGACCGTGGACCAGTTCATGCGGGCCAACGGAATATCGGACCCGAATCGCCTTCAGGTCGGTCAGATCCTGGTCGTCCCGGCCCAACGGATCGAGACCGAGCCCGAATACGACGGCCCGACGGTGCTTCTCGAGCCCGTCTACTGCGAGGTCGATACGGGCGTTCCAGCATTTGGTCCTGACGGCGCCCAGATCGGCGGCCCCGGCATCATCGAGGTCTTCGCGGACTGGAAACGCCTCGAGGGCCCCGACGAGGCACCCCGGGTAAACGGTCGGATCCGGGGACTCGTCCAGGCCTCGGTCGGGGGGTTCGTCGAGGACGTGGCCGAAGAGGTGGAACGCCACGGCTTTGCCTGCCGTGACAGCTCTCACGGCCGGTGTGCCTGGCTTCAGCATCGGCAGGAGGTGCTGTTGGCTACCGACGAACTCTTCAGCGTCCGGGACGTCGTACGACGCCTGATGCCGGGTGCATCGGCTGTCGAGGAGGAGATCCGCACCGAGACGTTCGACCTGGAGACCGGCCGTCCGATCACCGTGGCTGAACTCTTCGACCCGATGACCGACTGGGTCGCAGCGGTGTCCATCGAGGCCATCAGTCGATTGGCCCGGGAACCGTGGACCGACGAGCGCCGGGTCGTCGGCGCATCATCTGAGTCGGGCAACTTCGAGCGATTCAACCTCACCCACGGGGGGCTGGTGCTGTCCTTCGCTCCGGGCTCCATTGGTGGCCACGGAAGCAACACCGTGTCGATCACCATCCCGTACCGCTCCCTGGACGGCTTCTGGGCTGAGGACGGCCCGGTCTCCCGCATCGAATAGCCGGAGGTTGACCGCCTAGTTTTCGGGCCATGGGCATTGAAGAGAACAACCTCCTCGAGGCGATGCGAACCACGTTCTCGTGTCGGGACTTCACCGATGCTCCGGTCACCGACGACCAACTCCACCGGATCTTGGACGCGGCCCGCTTCGCTCCGTCAGGCGGCAACCGGCAGGGTTCGCACGTGGTCGTCGTCCGGGACCGCTCCCTACGCCAACGGCTTGGCGAGCTCTGCGGTCCGACCATGCGTCTCTATGCAGCACAGGGTGCCGCTGGCGAGACGCCGTTCAATACCGTCGTCGAATCTGCGGTCGATCCCGAGGTGGCGATGGCAGGCGACGACTCGACCCCCGCGGGTCCCCCGGACCTGTTCGAACGCCTCGGCGAGGTGCCGGTGGTCCTCGTCGTCACCGTGGACCTGTCGGTCGTGGCGTCGATGGACAAGGACCTCGACCGGATCGGCGTGGTCACCGGCGCATCGGTGTACCCGCTGGTCTGGAACATCCTTCTAGCGGCCCGCACCGAAGGCCTGGCCGGCGTGGTTACCACCGCCGTGGTGCCCGCCGAGGGTGAGGTACGAAGCCTCCTTGGGCTACCCGAACACCACGCCGTGGCGGCCATGGTGCCCCTCGGGGAGCCCGTCAGGCAGCTCACGAAACTCTCCAGACGACCGGTGGAGAACTTCACGACCATCGACCGGTTTGACGGTCCACCGCTCACCGCCTGACCGGGCACCGGCGACAGGGCGACTGACCGATGGGAACGATCTGATGGAACTGGGCATCACCATCCACCTAACCGACCGGTCAATGGACGTCCGTGATCTTGCCATGGCGGCAGAGGAGCGGGGCTTCTCGTCGCTCTGGGTGCCTGAACACACCCATATCCCGACCAACCGGCTCACCTCGGCTCCGGACGGTGAATCTGAGCTGGCTGACGAGTACGCGCGGTCACCCGACCCGTGGATCTCCCTGGCGGCCGCGGCGTCCGTCACCGGGCGGATCCGGCTGGGTTCCGGTGTGTCGCTGGCGGCCCAGCACCACCCGATCAATCTCGCCAAGGCCGTGGCCAGCGTCGACTGCCTGTCTGCCGGCCGCACGGTGTGCGGTGTGGGCTTCGGATGGAACCGGGAGGAGATGGCCGATCACGGGGTCGACTTCGCCACCCGCCGGGCCCGGGTGCGTGAACACGTGGCCGCCATGCGAAGCCTGTGGGCTGACGAGGAAGCGGAGTTCCACGGCGAGTTCGTCGACTTCGACCCCTGCTGGTCGTGGCCGGTACCCGTCCAGCGGCCCGGGCCATCGGTCCTGATCGGCGGTGGGGGAGGACCCCGCCTGCTCGCCGAGGTGGCGGCCTGGGCCGACGGCTGGCTACCCATTGGAGGATCTGGTCTGCAGGCAGGGATGGAGGCGCTCCGGATGATTTGCGACGAGGTGGGACGGGACGTGGCGGACCTGGCGGTCATCCCCATTGGCACCATTCCTGAATCAGGGAAGTTGGAGCACTACGCGTCGCTCGGCATCACCGAGACGGTGCTCCGTGTGCCGTCCGCCGGTCGCGACGAGGTCCTGCCGGTACTCGACGCCTACATGCGGTTCCTCAAGGTCTGACCGGTGGCTCGTCAGCACATGGAAGGGGACGCGAGGGGCGAACTGGCTGACTTCGGACTGGGCCCCTACGTACATGGGACGCCGAGCCACCGGTTTCCGGTCTACACCCGTGGAAACGCCGGCGAGGTCTACCCGCAGCCGGTCTTTCCGCTTACCTCTGCCATGGCCAAGGCGTTTGCCGGGGATTCGACAGGTGACTTTCTGCGATCCACCGGGATGCTCACCGACGCGGAGTGCGACGAGGATGCCGATGTCTTCATGGGTGTGTTCGGCGGCTACGCGTACATCAATCTCTCAGTCACCCGGGTGGTGGCCATCCGGACGCCCGGAATGTCGCTCGACGATGCCGATGCACCGTTCCTGGGCGCAGAGGCACTGGCCCCCGAGCACGTAGCGGACCGTCGTGACCGGAACTGGAGCGCCACGGTGCGCGGCCTCCGGTACGGCTGGCGGGTGCTGGCCAGCCCGGACCTCCCGGCGTTGGACGATGCGGCGGCCGAGATCGCCACCTGGCGGGCCGGCCTCACACCGATCGGCGAGGCCTCCGACGACGAGTTGTTCGACGAGACGGCACAGATGCTCCCGATGATCAGCCGGATCTTCGCCCTCCACCTCTCGATCACCGGGGGCACGGGAATCGGTCTCGACGCCCTTCGACGGACCGCGGGTCGTCATGGCGAGGACCTGATGGTCCTGCTTGGCGGGCTGGGCGACGTGGATTCGGCGGTTCCTTCCGATGCCCTCTGGGATCTCGGACGCCTCGTGCGAGGTGATCCCGGTTTGACCGCCCACTTCGACGAGGGGCTCGATGGTCTCGAGACCCGGCTTCTCGGCGATGCCGCGGCGGTGGACTTCCTGGCGGCCTTTAACGGGTTTCTCGCTCGACATGGCGCCCGCGGCCCTAACGAGTGGGAGATGGGCTGTGACGTGTGGGGGACGAAGCCGGCGTTGCCGCTGGCCCTCGTCGACCGCATGCGCCATGCCGACGATGACCATTCTCCGGGTGTCCGGGGGGCTCGACGGGCGACGGACCGTGAAGATGCGGTGGCCGCGGCCCGGCGCCGTGTCCGCCGCCACGAGCGGTGGCTGTTCGACCGGGGGTTGCGATGCACGGTGGTCCGCACCCGGGGCCGGGAGCGGTGCAAGACGATTCTGGTGGAGGCCATCCACGAGGGTCGACTCCGGCTCCGGGAACTCGGCCGCCGCCTGGCCGAACGCCATCCCGGCGTAGCTCACGATGACCTGTTCTTCGTGACCCTTGACGAGGCCCCTACCTACCGGGCCAGACCCGAGGCGTTCGTCGACGTGGTGTCCGCCCGACGGGCCATCCGAAATCAGCTGGAGGCGCTCGAACCGCCGTTCTCCTTCACCGGCCGACTCCCACCGACTGACACCTGGCGGCGACGTGCAGATGCGACGACCGCCGAGGCGCTGGCGCCAGGAACCATCCTCACCGGTACGGGCGGCTCACCCGGCGTGGCCCGAGGGCGGGCACGGGTGGTCACCGACCCGTCAGACCCCGGCGACCTCGGACCGGGTGACGTCCTGGTGGCACCGTTGACCGATCCGTCGTGGACACCGTTGTTCGTGCCCGTGGAGGCGGTGGTGGTCGACGTCGGTGGTCAGATGAGCCACGCGGTGATCGTGTCGCGTGAGTTGGGCCTGCCGTGCGTGGTGGCCGCCACCGGGGCGACGACCGCCATTCTCGATGGCACACTGATCGAGGTCGACGGTGCCGCCGGGACGATTCGGATCCTGGGCGACGGGTGAGTCAACCGTGGGCGGAGCGGAACCCGTCCATGAAGTCGACGAGCACCCGGACACTGTCCACCGGGAGGGCGTTGTAGACGCTGGCCCGGATACCACCCACGCTGCGGTGGCCCTTCAGGTTCACCATGCCGGCATCGGCGGCCTCGGCCACAAACCGCTTCTCGAGGTCCTCGTCGGGTAGGCGGAACACGATGTTCATGTGTGATCGGCTGGCCTCGTCGACCGGGCAGACGTACCACCCGTCGCTGCCGTCGATGGCTCCGTAGAGGATTGAAGCTCGCTGCGCGGCCCGCTGCTCGAAGGTGGCCAGACCGCCCTCGGTCTGCATCCAGCGAAGCACCTTGCCCATGACGTAGATGGCGAACATGGGGGGCGTGTTGGCCATGGAGTCGTTGGAGTCATGGGTGGCGTAGTCGAGGTAGGAGGTCAGGTCGCGGCCGTGGCTCGACAGCCGATCCTTCCTGACGATCACGACAGCCAGACCGGCGGGCCCAAGGTTCTTCTGGGCGCCGCCGTACACGAGGTCGTGGACGTCCCAGTCGATGGGGCGGCTCAGGAAGTCCGAGCTCATGTCGGTCACCAGCGGCACGTTGGCCGACGGCAACTCGGGGAATCGGATGCCGCCGATGGTCTCGTTGCTGGTTAGGTGGAGGTAACGGCTGCCGTCGCGGACCTCGATCTCTTCTGTGCCTGGCATGCGGTCGAAAGCGCCCTCGGCGTCGGTCCACGCCTCGTACACGGGGGCGACCCTGCGGGCGTCGCCGATGGCCTTCCTGCCCCAGGTGCCGGAGTTCACGTAGCCGGCCGTCTCGCCGTCGGCCAGCAGGTTCATCGGAACCTGGGCGAACTGCAACGAGGCGCCGCCCTGCAGGAACAGGATGGAGAACTCGTCGGGCACCGAAGCCAACGAACGGAAGTCGGCCAGGGCGTTCATGTGGACGGCGTCGTAGGCCGGCGCGCGGTGGCTTGCCTCGATGATCGACATGCCGGTGCCGTCGAAGTCGAGGAGCTCGTCACGCACCTCTTCGAGGACCGACACCGGAAGGGTGCACGGGCCCGCGCAGAAGTTGTGGACACGGGTGGACGTGGTCATCGGGGTTCTCCCTTGGTCGAGCCCGGGCCGGCCGTAGCGGACACGAGGTCGTCGGTAGATGTCCCGTGAGGGGACAGGGCCTGAATGGACTCGCCCATCCTACTTGAGTGGTTTCGGCGGGGGGGAGGGGTCGGCCCGAGCCGCTTATTGGCGCGACCCGGTCAACCGGTGATCTGGGTCAGCGAGTGGCCTGTGTCAACGGGTGGCCTGTGTCAACGGGTGGCGGGTATCAGCCGGTGGTGAACGTGAGGCGACGCAGGACGGATTCGACTACGGCTGCTGTCCGGGCGGCCGAGTCGGCCAGCATGGCGGGATCGGCCAGATCGGGTTCGTTGATTCCGATGGGCACCACCTCGTGGGTGGTCTCCCGATCAACCCACGTCGGGACGTAGCCCGCGTCGGTGATTCGGGCGCCATCAGCCGTCTCGGTGATCTGGAACCAGGCGATGAGGCCGTCCTGGGTCTCGGGTGGGCAAGAACTGCACGGGTTGGTCTCGTCGCCGGGCTGGTTGGTGAGCAGATTGCCCAGTCCGAACGCCACGGCGTCGCCACCACGTCGGACTACCGGCTGGACGACGTGCGCGTGGTGTCCGAGCACCAGGTCGACCTCGGGGGCGGCTAGCAGACGTTCAGCTACCGAGCGTTGTCGGTCCGTGGGGTCGGCCCGGTACTCCTCGCCCCAGTGCACGCTGACGACCACGAAGTCGGCACCGTCGGATCGGGCCGCCGCCGCCTCGTCGACCACCCGGTCCACGTCGAGGTGGGGGACCATCCACGGTGGGTCCACGGGAAGATCCCGGCCGTTGATGAGGTCGGTGACCGAGAGGTGGGCCACCCGGAGGCCACCGGGAGTGAACCAGGCTGGCCCGGCGGCGTCCTCTGTGTCGGCCATGCCGGCGGTGGCCAGTCCGACCCGCCGCAGGTGGTGGAGGGTGGCCGTCACGCTGGACGGCCCCGAATCCAGAGCGTGGTTCGACGCGAGTGAGCAGCCGTCGTAGCCGGCGTCGGCAATGGCGTCGGCCAGCGATGACGGCACCCGGAACGTGCCTCGGAAGCTGAGGTCCTGGTCGTCCATCGACAACGGGCTCTCGAGATGACAGAGGGCCAGGTCTGCACCGGTGATGATCGGGCGAATCCGTGCGAACAGGGGGGTGAAGTCCCATGCGTTCTCGCTGGCGGCCCGTTCGGCTACGGCACCGTGGCTGATGATGTCCCCGGTGGCCACCAGCGTGAACGACAGCGGGGTCGGAGCGGTACTCGTCGGTTCGACCCCGTCGGTGTCGTTGGTTGAGGTCACGGCGCTGGACCCGGCAGCGGGGACCGTGCTGTTGACCGGTGTTTCAACCGGAGTCTCGGTCAGGGCCGATGGTTCCGGGTCGCCGCTGTCCACGAGGTCAGCCACGAGGAGCACCAGGAGGGCCACCATGGTGACGACCTGGAGCCGCCAGGCCAGTCGCCGTTCGGAACGGAACAGAGGGTGGACGGGATCGCTCACCCGGCGTCGACCTGGCTCAGGAGAGGTACTCCGGGACGCGCCGACCGGTTGGTGGTGCCGGCCTCCCGCACAACCTGTCCGTTGACCACTACGTGGTGGACGCCGACCGACTCCAGCCACGTCTTCTCAATGGTCGCACGGTCGGAAATGGTGGCCGGGTCGAAGACGGTCACGTCGGCCGCCGCTCCGGCCGAGAGGCGCCCCCGTTGGGCCATGGCCGGGCTGGAACCCTCCAGCAGTCGGGCCGGGAGGATGGTCATCTTGGCCAGTGCCTCGGGCAGCGTCAGCACGCCCTGATCGCGCACGTAGTGGCCCAGCACCCGACTGAAACAGCCCGATGCCCGGGGATGGTTGTTGTGGGGCCTTTCGAGGATGGCGTCGGATCCCACCATGATCCAGGGGGTGGTCAGCGGCAGTTCGATGTCGTCGTCGGACATGGCGAACGCCGCGGTGAGAAGGTTGTCCTTCCGGGCTGCTTGCCATCCAGCCTCGTCGAGGCGCTTGGACGTGGCCGCGACCTGGAGGTCGGCCACCGTGATGCCGTACTTCTCCCGGAAGTTGTCGAACCGGGCGCTATTCGCATAGGTGGCCCAGAAGGTGTAGGGGTAGGAGCAGGCCGTCAGGGCCAGCCCGTCGGTCCGCGCGGCTTCCATCTGGGCGATCGCCTCGGCCATCCGCCCGGTGCCGCCGGTCGAGTTGACGTGCTCGATGTGGACGGCACAGCCCGTTCGCCGGGCCACGGTGACCGCCTCGGCAATGGCCTCCTCCTGGGTCCCCGGTTCCAGGTTCTCCGAGTACCGGAGGTGCAGGCAGAGGGGCACGCCGTGGGAGGCGGCGAGGTCACCGTGACGGAGCATCTCGTCGAGGGTGACGCCGGGGACGTATTCCGGTTGCTCGTGGATGCCCAGTGCGCCCCCTCGTAGGTCAGCGTCGGCCCGTCGGATCAACTCGTCGAGATGGCGATCGGTGGCGTAGTCGATGCCCGCACCGATGGCTGCCCGGTGGCTGTACTGGTCGGTGGCGCCGCCGTAGTTGACCGGTGGCCGGTGGGTAGCCGAGCGCGACAGGAACGTGTCCATTGGGTCGTTGATGCCGTGCATGCAGAGGTTGGAGGTGACCCCGTCGGCGATCTTGTTCCATTCTCCGTAACCGTTCACGGGGTAGGAAAGGATGTCGATGAAGCCGGGAGCGACCACCAGTCCGGTGGCGTTCAGCGTTGAACGGCCGATCAGCGGTGTGGTGGCCACCGTCATCACGGTGTCGCCGTCGATGCCCACGTGGGCCACAGCGTCGAACCCGGTCTCCGGGTCGATGACCCGCCCGCCGGCAACCACCAGGTCGTAGCGGTGGGTGTCGACCGTGGTGGTGGTCTCATCGGGCCCACCGGTCGACGTTGTCGGTGGTTCCGGGGGTCGGCTGGTGGATGAGCGAGGAACCGCCGGAATGGTGGTCGGGCCGCCGGCGGTGGCCCCACCATCCGGTCTGCCGGGAAGCCGCCGACCGAGGGCGAGGAGGGCGGTGCCGAAACCGATGCCGAGGACGACTCGTCGTCTGCCCACTGCTTTGGGCCGCAAGTCGGTATCCGGGTACGGGTCGGGTTGCGGGTCGTCGGCAGCCTCGTCCACGGAGCCAGACGCTAGTGGTGGGCCGCCCCGGACCGGGTCCGGGCGGTGGCTACCGTGGCCGTGTGGTCGACGGGACGCTACGACGCGTCGGACTCCTGCTGGGGACCGGCCTGCTGGTGGTGATCCTGATCGTGGTGGCCGGGCTGGAACGGGGCGGGGCCGACCACTGGGTGACCGGCCGACCACTGGCTGTCGTCGGCGCTCGACTGGTCGTCGAACCCGCCCCGGCACGCAGCCTCGATCCGTACCGTGGAACCGGTACGTGGGTCGACGCCTACGACTTCGACCCGGCCTACGCACCGGGGAAGTTGACGGTGGTGCCGACCGATCTGGCGGTCATGGCCGAAACCGGTGTCCGCACCTTGTTTATCCAGGCGTCGAGGTCGGACCGTCGTGCTGTGGACCTCATTGCCGACCCGTGGTTGCTGGCCGGCTTCCTCCTGGCCGGCGATGCCGCCGACGTGGCGATCGTTGCCTGGTACCTACCGAAGTGGACTGCTGACGACGAGGACCTTGAGCGCCTCCTGGCTCTGGACCGCTTCACCGTGCTGGGACGGCGGTTCGCCGGGATCGCGGTGGACATCGAGTGGAACCGGGACGGCCTGGGGGCCATTGAACGGTCGGACCGGCTGGTCGACCTGTCGGACCGGCTTCGACGAACGGTGGGCGACGATCCGCTGGGGGCGATCGTCATGCCACCGGTCATCACCGACGAGATCAATCTGGCGTACTGGCCCGGCTTCCCGTGGGTCGAACTGGCCGGCCGCTACGACGTCTGGCTGCCCATGGGCTACTGGTCGTTCCGGACCGAGGAGCATGCAGACCCGGCGTTCTACACGACGGACAACATTCGTCGGCTGCGAGCTGACCTGGGCGACCCGGGCGCCGCCGTGCACGCCATTGGCGGTATCGGGGCGGCCGACGGGACGGCGGTGGTGGACCCCGGTGAACCGTTGGCGTCGGTCGACGACCTCGAACCTTTTGTGGCTGCGTTGGTCGGCGAGGGGGCGATCGGCGGTTCGATCTACGACTGGGCATCCATGGGTGTCGATGCCCGGGTCCGGTTCGGCCAACTCATGGGCGGCCCGTTTTCGGCTGAGTTGGCGGCCTCGGCGGGCTGAGGCCGAGGAGTCAACATCGTGCCCACGGGCGGACGATTCCCTGTGGCGGCCCACCGCAATTGGTCCGCGCGCGCGGGTCGCGTACCATGGACCCCCAGACCATGGACGGTCCGGATCGGCCCGAGGGTGGACTGGGCTGAGTGATGGGGAGGAAACACCTGATGACTGAACGGCGCGGCGCGACCGAGAGTCCGTCCACGACGGCGACTTCGACGACCAGCTTCGGCGTAGGCCGTCGTGAGAACCATGACGCCTCGGCGTTCTACGCCCGGTTCACCCCGCCGACCGTGTCCGACGACGACGTGGTGGTCCGGGCACCCGACCTGGGCGACGGCTGTCTCAATGGCGATGCCCGCGACATGCACCAGGTGCCGGATGCATCGGTCGCCCTGGTGGTCACCTCCCCGCCCTACTTCGTGGGCAAGGACTACGAGGTGGAGATGGAACGTGACGGCGTGCCGTCCTCCTACCTGGAGTACCTGGGGATGCTGCGTGACGTGTTCGCCGAGTGCGTGCGGGTGCTCGAGCCGGGCGGCCGGATCGCCGTCAACGTGGCCAACCTGGGTCGCAAGCCGTACCGGAGCCTGTCGGCCGACGTCATCGGGATCCTGCAGGACGAACTGGGGCTGCTGCTCCGGGGCGAGGTGGTGTGGCAGAAGGCCGAGGGGGCGACCGGCTCGGTGGCCTGGGGTTCGTTCCGGCGGGCCGCCAACCCGGTGCTGCGTGACATGACCGAACGGGTGGTCATCGCCAGCAAGGGTCGTTTCGACCGCGCCGTGCCGGCTGCCCGAAGGACCCGTGACGGCCTCCCGTCGGAGAGCACCATCACCACCGACGAGTTCATGGAAGCCACCCTCGACGTGTGGCGGATCGACGCCGAACAGGCCACCCGGGTGGGCCATCCGGCGCCCTTTCCCGTCGAGCTGCCACGACGGCTCATCGACCTCTACACCTACCGGGACGACCTGGTGCTGGACCCCTTCCTCGGGTCGGGCAGCACGCTGGTGGCGGCCGCCCGCGCCGGCCGTCGTGGCGTGGGCTTCGACCTGGATCCCGAGTACGTGACGTTGGCCAAGCAACGCCTAGCCGACGAGCAACGTCGCCTCGTCGAAGAGCCGGTCGCAGCGTGGCGCCGGGCCGACCTGTCCAGTGCCACGGCCGCCCAGGAGGGGTTGTTCGCAGAGGTGGGGGCGCTCGGACCCGATCAGGCGCTGGACCGGGCCACGGCATCGGGCAAGAAGGTGGCTGACATTGCCGAGGCCGCACTCCTCGAGGCCGGTTTCGAGGTCGTCAAGGCTCCGGCGGCCCGCCGCGACCTGGGCCTGCAGTTCCCGTTCCTGGTGACCGATGGACATCTGGGTCGTCAGTGGTACGTCGACGTGGCAGGAGCGTTCACCAACGCCCGGGCCGGAATGCGGCGCGCCGACGTGTTATGGCGGACTCTCGGGCGGGCCCACGTCCTGTCCAGCGGGCATGCCGACGACGGTCCGCACGGCCGACCCCGACTGCTGGTGCTGACCCCTCGTCTGCCGCGTTCCGGAACCGAGGGTGATCGTGCCCTTCGGGCCGCTGGAGGCCACGGGGTGTTCGACGTGTTGGAACTGTTCGATGGGCCGGCCGCCGAGCGGCTCCGCCACTACGCCGAGACGTCCCCCGATCGTCCGCTGCCGGGGTTCTGGAGGGAGGACGAGGTGGAGGCCCGCTTCACCTGATCAGCCGTCGGGTTCGTCAGACACCGGTTCGAAGACCACCTCGAACAGCACCGGCCACCGTTTCCCCGTCAACAGGAACCTGCCGGTTTCGGGGTCGTGGGCGATCCCGTTGAGTACGTCTTCATCGCCCAGTGTGGACCGGTCGGCCAACAGGCCTGATGCGTCCACCACCGCGGTGACCGCCCCGGTCGACGGGTCGATGGCCACGATGGTGTCGGTCAGCCAAACATTGGCCCACACGGTGCCGTCCACGCACTCCAGCTCGTTGAGGCGTTCCACCGGTCGGCCGTCGAGCCGCACAGCGATGTCCCCACTGCGGGTGAGGTCGAGGTTCCGAAACGTGAGGTGATCCGAACCGTCGGACATGACCAGCGAGTCGGCTGCTCCATCCGGGCCGGCCTCGCCGAGACGGCAGAGACCCCAGCCCTGACCGCCATAGGTCAGGACGTCCACCTCGCTGAGAGTCGCCAGATTCCAGACCACGGCCCGACCGGCCTTCCAGGTCAACTGGATGGCCCGATCGTCGCCGAGCGACGTGAGGCCCTCGCCGAACCACGTGGCGTCGAGGAGCGCGGACCGCAGCACCCGTCCGGTGGCCCGGTCGACCTCACGGATTCCCGACTCCCCGTAGCGGCCGGTGGTCTCCAGGAGTCGGCCGTCGACCAGTTCGAGCCCCTGGGTGAAAGCCGTCGGGTCATGTGGGTGGGTGGCCATTACCCGGGGGACAAGGCGAAGAACCGGATCGACGATCGGGCCGCCGGCCGATGACGGCTCGTCTGCTTCCCCGGGGCCCGGCGAACCGCAGGCGATCAGGGCCATGCCCGTGACCGGGATCAGGAGCACCCACAGCAGGGCCCATGCGGCGCACCTGATCGGGTGGTGTCGGTTCACGGCTCCACATCCTCGTCTCGTCGGTCCGAAGGCGGTCCGGCCAGACTGCGATCCATGACCGGACGGTGTGATCGTAGGACCCGCTGATGGGCCCCATCGGTGGGGATCGGGTCTCCGGGGATCTCGGCGCCGGCGACCCGGTGACCGGGCGTATCGAACGCGACGGGATCGGCACCTCGTGGCTGGACTGGGGTGGGGACGGCCCGGCGGTCGTTCTCCTGCATCCCAACGGTTTCTGTGCCGGCGTGTACGACCCGTTGGCCCGCCGGCTGGCATTCCGACATCGGGTGGTGGGGATCGACCTCCGGGGCCACGGAGCCAGCGACGACGTCGTCGAGTCGGCCCTCCTGGGAAACGACGCCATGGCGCTCGACGTGCTGGCCGTGGCCGACCACCTGGGTCTGGACCGGTTCGCCCTCATCGGGGTCTCCTTTGGTGGAGGCGTTGGCATTGAGGTGGCGGCCGTGGCGCCCGAGCGGGTGGCCGCTCTCGTTCTCTGCGAGGCCATCGCCATCGAGGCGGAGGCCCGCGAACAGCAGCACTTCGGCTATCGGGACGGTCCCGACGGAGGGGACCACCCGCTGGCCGTGGGAGCCCGTCGTCGGCGTGACGTGTGGGGCGACCGGGAAGCCGTGCTGGTCTCCTACGGCTCTCGTCCCCCGATGGACCAACTCGCTCCTGAGGCGCTGGCCGGGTACGTGCGTTGGGGCTTCCGAGACCGTCCCGACGGCAGCGTCGAGCTGGCCTGTCGCCCGGAGACCGAGGCCCAGATCTTCGGTTCGGTGGACCGCCACGGCCCCGTGCAGGCGTTCGACGCGCTGCGATTGGTGGCCGCCGAGGGTCGGGTGCCCACAGCCGTCATGGCCGGCAGCCGCACGGACCTCGACCCGGAATGGTTCCGGGCACAGGCCGCGGCGCTGGGCGTCTACCTGCAACTGATCGACGGTGGGCACTTCTGCCTTTTCGAGGACACCGCCCGGGCCGAGCAGCTCGTGGGTACTGCCCTGGCTGGTATGGGACATGGACGGCCATTGGTGGCTGGACGCGAGCATGAGGAGATGAAATGAGCGGGCAGCGGAGCATGCATCCTGTTGACGTGGCCAACCGGGTCATCGACTCGGGGATGGCGGAGTCGCCCCACAACCGGGTGACCCATGAGCTCTCGGTGATCGAGGACGACGTGGCGGTCATCGAATCGTTCTCCCACTGCTGGGTGGTGGACACCGGAGAGGGGCTGGTGTGCTGGGACGCCAGCGGCGTCCAGTCCGGGCCGACGGTGGTTGCCGCACTACGACAGTGGACGGATCGACCGGTCCACAGCCTCGTCTACACCCACGGACACGTCGACCACGTGGGTGGCAGCGGGGCCTTCGTGGCCGACGCACAGGGCCGGGGCGACCCCCGCCCCCGCTTCCTGGCCCATGAAGCAGTGCCGGCCCGTTTCGAGCGGTACCGGGCCACCAACGGCTGGAACCTGGCCATCAACCGTCGCCAGTTCGGGGGAATCAGGAACCCGGCCAAGCTGGGCATCGGTGGTGATGGTCCGCGTTTCCTGACCGACGATGTGGCCGAACCCGACGAGACCTTCCGTGACCACATGTCGTTCACCGTCGGTGACCGCACCTTCGAGTTGCGCCATGCCCGCGGCGAAACCGACGATCATGCCTGGGGCTGGGATGCCGAACGTCGCACTGCCTGGACGGGGGACTTCACGTCGTGGGTGTTCCCCAATGCCGGGAACCCCCAGAAGGTCCAGCGATACCCCATCGAATGGGCGGCCGCCATGCGCGACATGTTGGCCGTCGGAGTGGAGCGGGTGTATCCGGCCCACGGGTTGCCCATCGTCGGTCGCGAACGCGTCGAGATCGTGCTGGGTGACATCGCCGAAGCGCTCGAGCACCTAACTGGCCGGACGCTGGACCTGATGAACGAGGGTGCATCCATCGACGAGATCATCCACACGGTGCGGGTACCGGACCATCTGGCCGACCGACCGTGGCTGGCTCCGCAGTACGACGAACCGGAGTTCGTGGTGCGAAACGTGTATCGGCAGTTCGGCGGTTGGTGGGATGGCAACGCGGCCAACCTGAAGCCGGCGCCGGAGGCCGCGGTGGCTGCCGAGGTGGTCGGCCTGGCCGGTTCGGTGGAGGCGCTGGTGGACAGGGCGCAGGCTCTGGTCGAGGCTGGAGACGTCCGTCTGGCCTGTCATCTGGTGGAGATGGCCGTGGCGGCCGAACCGGAACACGAGGGGGCGCAGCGGGCCCGGGCCGACGTCTACTGGCACCGGCGGGCCGCCGAACGGTCGCTCATGTCCAAGGGCGTGTACGCGGCGGCAGCCCGTGAGTCCGAGGACGCCCTCGGTGAGGATGCGGTTGGGGATTCGATCGCTGCGTCGATTCGGGGTTCATTGGGTTGAGTTTTGACTCAGGCCCCGGCTGTGGCCGCGGTCTGAGGCCCGGGTGGGATCAATCGAGGTGGAGAGCGCCGTGTCTCGGGAGTAGCGACGGACCGTTGTCGGTGTGTAGCAGGCCGGCGGTAGCCAGCCCGGGTGCCGGGTCCAGTGCGCCGAGCGCCGACGCCAGGTGGGCCGCCGCACCGATGCCTATCGACCCCTCGAGTAGCGAGGTCACCACGACGGTCAGCCCGGCCTCGGAGGCGGTCCGGGCCGCAGCGGCGGTCGCCAACGGTCCTCCCATGGCGGACGGCTTCAGCACGACGACGTCGGCGCTGGCCAGGCTGATGGCCCGGTCGAGATCCTCCGGGGTGGCGATGGACTCATCCACGGCCAACGGGATCGGCGACGCGGCCCGGACGGCAGCCAGAGCGTCGAGACCGGATACCGGTTCCTCCACGAACTCGATCTCTAGGTCGGCGAGGCGTTCCAGATGACGGGGGGCCGCATCGGTCGCCCAACCACCGTTGGCGTCGATCCGTAGACGGGCGTCACCAATGGCGTCCCGGACGGCGTTCAAGCGGGCCAGGTCGGCCTCGAACGGACCGGCAGCCACCTTCACCTTCACCGTTCGGTGGCCGAGGGCGACGGCGGAAGCGGCGGCTGCCGCTGCCTCGTCCGGTGTGGCGCCAACCACCAGTGCCGAAACGGGTACGACGCTGGGACTCCCGGGAGCCAGCAGGTCATGGAGGGGCCGCTCGGCGGCTTGAGCGGCGAGATCCAGCAGGGCTCCGTCGATGGCGGCTCGGGCGGTCGGACTCCCCGTGGGTTCGGCGCCGTCGTCGGCCCAGCGCCGGAGCGCCCGTTCCGCCCCATCGGCTGTCTCGGGGGTGAAGGCGGTCATCGGGGCGGCTTCGCCGCGGCCGAAACGTCCCTCGCCGTCGACCAGCGTCAGCACCACGACGTCGCGCTGGCTGATGGTGCCGTGGGCGGTCACCATGGGGGAGCGGTAGGCCAGCGTCACCCGGTCGACCCTGATCTCCCTGACGTCCGGAGGTTCGAGGTCGACGAGTTCGGTGATCATCGCCCGTCGACCTCGTCGAGCATCTCCCGTATGGCAGCCACCACGTGGTCGGGGTGCTCGAGGTGGGCTGCGTGCCCGGCCTCGGGGACCACCTCAATGGCTGACCGCACCAACCCGGCGGCCATACGCATGGCGATGGCCCGGAACTTTGGGTCCTCGTCGCCCGCCAGCAGGAGGACTGGCACGTCGACGCCCGCCAGATGGTGCCAGTACGACGGCTGGGCGCCCGTGCCGGTGCCTCGGAGGCTGGCGGCCAGCCCGTCCGGATCGTTGGTCAGTCGCTGGGCCCGGGCGTCGGCCAGCGATTCGGCGCCGAGGCGTTTCTGGCTGGCGAACAGCGGGCTGGCCATCCACCGGTCCACGAAGGCGGGAAGGCCCTGTTCTAGAAGGTCGTCGGCCAGTTCGTCGTCGGCTCGTCGGCGTGCCGCACGTTCTACGGGATCCGACAATCCGGGGGACGCCCCGATCAGAGAGAGGGAGGTCACCTGTTCAGGGTGTCGGATCGCCAGGCCGAGGGCCACCCGTCCACCCATGGAGTAGCCGACCAGGTGGGTCGGTCCGAGGTCGTGCTGGTCGATCACCTGAGCCACGGCGTCGACGGTGTGTTCGAACCCGTAGGTCTGGGCGTCGTCGCTGGAGCGGACGGCAGTGCTACGTCCATGGCCCGGGAGGTCGACCACCGCCACCGACCGGGTGTCGGACAGCGATCGGGCCAGAGGCCACATGGTGATGGTCGAACCGGTAAAACCGTGGAGGACCAGGATCGGGCGGCCCGCGCCATCTCCGTCGGAAGGTCCCTCGAATTCGACGTGGAGGCCCAACCCGTCGGTCACCGAATCGCCTCCTGGCCTCGGAGGGCACGGTCGGCCACCCGGGCGGCTTCGCGGTGGAGTTCGACGTTGGTGGTGGCATCGGTCCGAACGTGGACGAGGTGCAGGCCCGGTGCACCCACCGACCGGATCAGTGCATCCTCCAGCGTCGGTTGATCCGACGGTTGGTGGAGGGTGGCGCCAGCCAGGCGGGCCGCGTGGCTGAGGTCCAGTCCATGGGGCGTGTGGAAGAGGCGCTGGTGGTCGACGTGCTCACGTTCGGCGATGGGGAGGAAGGAGAAGATTCCGCCTCCGTTGTTGTCGACGATGACGACCGTCAGGTCGACACCGAGGCGTCGGGCTGCAGTGAGTCCACCAAGGTCGTGGAGCACGGTGAGGTCGCCGGCCAACAGCACCGTCGGGGTGCTCGAGCCGGCCGCCAAGCCGATGGCCGTGGAGACCTGTCCGTCGATGCCGTTGGCGCCCCGGTTGCCGCGGACCGACCACTCCCGCTGATCGACGGGCAGGAAGGCATCGAGGTCGCGTAGCGGCATGGAGTTGCCCACCACCAGGGTGACCGCGTCGGGCAGGGCGGCGTCAAGGGCAGCCACCACACCGGGCTCGTCGAACGGAGCATCGGTCACGAGAGTTGCCACGGCGGACGCGGCGGTCGCCTCGGCATCCAGCCAGGTGCCCAGCCAGGTGCCCGGCTGGATGCCGGTCCGGTCATCATCGGTGAAATGTCTGAGGAGGTGCCCGGCCAGACGACCCGGCTCGGCGCCCACCCGGTCGGTGATCCGGCGCGCAGCATCGGGGAAGCGCCCGAGGTGGTCGACGGCGACAATACGGTCGGCGCCCACCCGGTCCAGCCACAGGCGGTAGCCCTTGCTGGTCGGCATGGCCCCCAGTTGGACAACTACGTCGGGGTGGTGGTCGTCGGCCCACGAGGAGCGCAGGAGGTGATCGCCGGTAGCCAGCACAGGGGCGTCGGCGACGTGGCCGCCGCGGCGGAGACCGGACACCGGGTCAGCGAGGATCGGCCAGCCTGTCTGGCGGGCCAGCTCGGCCAGGGCGACGCGTCCGACGGGCGAGGGGTCCATCGGGCCGGCCACGATGAGGCCCCGCTCGGGACGGTCACCGCCGGCCACCAACTCGTCGAGGCAGCCCGCCTCGATGGGCACCCGGTCGGGAGGCAGGGGAAGAAGCCCGACGGATGGCGGGCCAGTCTGTGAAGGATCACCCGAGGGGGGCTCCAGCGGTTCGCGTAGCGGCACGTTGAGGTGTACTGGGCCAGGGGCCGGCCGGGTTGCTCGCACCACGGCCTGATGTGCCACTGATGCCGCCTCGCCAGCCGGTTCGCTACCGGCCACCGCGGTGGTCGTCGCCCAACGTACGTGGGTCCCGTAGATCCCGTCCTGGTCGATGGTCTGGGGAGCGCCGACGCCCTGCAACTCGGCCGGCCGGTCGCTGGTTAGGACCATGAGCGGCACCCCGGAATGGAAGGCTTCGATGACCGCCGGCAGGTAGTTGGCCGCTGCGGTACCCGAGGTGCACAGGAGGGCTACCGGGCGGCCGGTGGCCCGGGCCAAGCCCAGGGCGAAGAACCCACCGGAGCGTTCGTCGAGGTGCATCGACAGCTCGAGCCCGGGGGTGTGGTCGGCAGCCACTGTCATCGGTGTCGACCGTGACCCCGGCGATGCGGCGACGTGGTTCACCCCGCATTCGACAAACTGGGCGAACAGCGTCCGGCACCAGGCCTGGACTGCGACCGGGTCGGCGGCCGGAAGGTGGGTCATGGCGTGGCACCCATCGCCCCGGGCTCGGTGTTGTCGGACGGTGGAGTGGCCAGCACGAGTCCGAGGAGGGTTCGCAACTTGACGTCGGTTTCGGCCAGCTCGCGGTCGGGATCCGAGCCGGCTACCACGCCGGCGCCCGCGTACAACGTGGTCCCCTGATCGTGGACCAGGCCGGTTCGCAGGGCCACCCGGAACTCGCCGTCACCCGATGCATCCATCCAGCCCACCGGGCTGGCGAACCATCCCCGTTCCATGCCCTCGTGGACGGCCCGAAGGTGGGCGGCCTGGCCACCGGGATGGCCGGCCACCGCCGGTGTGGGGTGGAGGGCGCCCACCAGGTCCAGCAGCCCTACGCCGTCGGGAAGTTCAGCGTCGATCGGCGTATGGAGGTGCTGGATGCCGTGCAGTCGGAGCAGGGTCGGGTTCCGTGGGTGGCGGTCGGCCACGCCGAGGCCGTCCAACGCCCGGTCGACGGCTTCAACGACTACGTCGTGTTCGGCGCGTTCCTTGGGGCTGGTCAGCAGGCCCTGGCCGAGGGCGGCGTCGATTGCCGGGTCATCGTCTCGTGGCGCTGATCCGGCGAGCGCCGCGGTGTGGAGGTGTCCGACGTGTACGGCGGCCAAACGTTCTGGTGTGGCCCCGATGAAGATCGTGTCGGTCCCAGCCGGTCGTACGGCCAGCGTGGCGCACGCCGGATAGGTGTCACGCAGGGCGGCCAGCAGCGGTGAGGGTTCGGGCCGGTGGTCGACGTGGATGGATCGGCACGGCACGGCCTTGGCGAGGTCACCACGGTCGATGGCGGCCAGCGCCAGACGAACCAGTTGTCGGTAGTGCTCGCGGGCTTCCGGGCCGGCGTGCTCCGCGGGGTCCACCAGTTCTGCCGGAGCGGGAGTTGGGGCGCCGAGCAGAGGGGTGGGCCGGTCGTGGTCGTCGATACGGGTTACCCAGGTGCGGTCGGCGTGACGAACCACTTGGACGGCGGGCAGGACCAGCCGGCCGGCTCCGAACGCCATCCAGGGGCTGGGTTCTCTGAGTGGAACGGATACTTCAGGAAGGTTCTCGTCAAAGGCGAAGCCACCGGCGATCCTGGGAGGTGGGGCGTCGTCCGGGGCCCGCAGGTGGATGGACTTCCAGAGTCGAGCGGCGGCCCCGGCGGCATCCAGGAACCGGGAGTCGCCGCCTAGTTCGAGCACGGCTGCCGAACCGAGGCCGACCCACGAGGTGTCGTCGTCGGGGACCTCCCAGAACCACGCCTCGTCGTCGCTCGGAGTCACGGCCAGCCAGGCCAGCGGGTCGGTGGCCGGTCCGGTGTGGACTTCGACGGTGGTGGCCCGCATCGGCCCTGCAAAGGGCGTCGGGTCGGCGGTCAACGCCATCGGACGTCCACCTCCAGCCGGTCGGCATCGGCAGCCAGGAGGGCGTCGGCCATCCCGGTCCCCGCGTCGGTTCCCGCCCGCTCACGGGCCCGGGTCACCAGCGTCCTGTGGAAGTGCTGGGCCACCAGACGGGTGACTGCTGGCAGCAACGAGCGGACCACTTCGACCAGGTCCTGGTCTCCATCAGTCCGTTCTCCAGTAACGGTTGTTCCGTGGTGGACGTGGCGTTCGAAGAGGTCGACGGCACGCTCCGCCACCGCGTCGACGTTGGCGCCGTGGTCTGCGGCCAGGGCGACCAACTCGTCGAGCGGGACGCCGGCAGCGCTGATGGCCAGACCGGCCCGCACCATGGAGACCGCACCCTCGTCGAATCGGGGCTCGGGGTCTGTAGTGAGGGGTGCGAGGAGACCGTTGTCGACCAATAGGGCAACGAGTCCTTCAGGAACCCCGGCCTGCCCGGCCACCTCGGAGCGCGAGAGGCTGCGATCCAGAGCATCGTCGGCCAGACGACGGAGCTCGTCGACGGCCCCGCTGGCAGATGACTCGGAACTGAGCACACCGATCTGGGCCAAGGTGAATCCGTCCTCGGCCAGGCGACGGATCTCAGCCAGTCGGGCCACGTGATGGTCGGAATAGACGGCTCGTCGACCATTGCGGACCGGCGGAGCCAACAGGCCGAGACGCTGGTAGTACCGCACGGTGTCGATGCCCAGGCCAGCGGTCGCCGCCACCTCGTCAACGGCCAGACCGGTAGGGGGGTTCCCGTTGTCAGCGTCCACGTTGGCCACAGACTTATTCTAGAAGTGATTACTCTGAGTGTCGATACTCGCACTGTAAAATTGGATCTTCCGAACTGCCTGATCGTCGCCAACCGGGTCATGGATGCCACGATGAGGGCATGGAAGTCCGACCGGAGACGTCAACGCCGATCGACTACATCGCCCTGACCCGCGACCGGTACGACCTCCTGGGCTACCCCCCGTACCAGTGGGCCGAGTTGACGGACACGCCGCCGTGGACGCCGCTGACCCGACCCCTCGCCGAGTCGACGGTGGCCCTCATCGGATCAGGCGGCGCCTATCGCGAAGGGCAGACGGCCTTCCACTGGAAGGACGACACCGGTGTCCGGCGTATCCCATCGGCCGATCCGGCCACCGACATCCGGGTCACCCACTTCGCCTACGACCTCGAGCCGGCCCGGGAGGACCCGAACATCGTGTTCCCCGTGGACCGGCTTCGCGATCTGGTCGACGAGGGGTTGATCGGCGGCTTGGCTCCCACGGCCCTGGGGTGCATGGGTGGGATCTACTCCGTCCGTCGTGCCACGGAGGAACTGGCCCCGGCCGTCGTCGCTGAGATCACGGCCATGGACGTCGACCTGGCCCTGCTGGTGCCTGTCTGACCGGTCTGCCACCAGACCGTGGGTCTGGTAGCGAGGGCATTGGAGGCTGCCGGTGTGCCGACCTTGTGCCTGACGTCGGCGTACAGCATCACCGCGTCGGTGAACCCGCCGAGGGCCGCTTTCTCGGACCTACCGCTGGGTCACACCGTCGGTCGGCCCCACCAACCGGAGTTCCAACGCGACTTGCTGCGTCGGGCGCTGAACGCGGCAGTCAACATGGACGCCCCGGGGACCATTGCCGCCACCGGCGTGACCTGGGACAGCGACGGCTCCTGGAAGCGGAGGGCCACGCCCACCGGGATGGAGTCCGAGGAGGATGCATCGAGGGACGGCGACCCGGGAGACTCCCGCAACGTCCGCGTCGACACCCCGCAGTACCAGTACGAGTCCGACCGGCTGGCTGCCGGATCGGGTTCGTGATTCCCGTTTACTGACCAACTTTTCTGACTCCCAGTCCCTGAGGAATCCCATGCCCGTCGCTTCCGACCTGCAACCACTGTTGGATGCCATCGCCGAACGGCGGGATCCGGATGCCCCCATCGATCTCGAGGAACTCCGGGAGGGTTACCGGGCCATCTGCACCAGTGGACAGCACCTCGCCGCCGAGGTGTCTGAGGTAACCGAACGGATGATTCCCGGGCCGGATGGCGACCTCCCGATACGCGTCTACCGGGCGGAGGGGCTGGGCGACCGGGCTCCCGTGGTGCTCTACCTGCATGGTGGTGGATGGACGATTGGTGACCTAGAGGGCTACGACGAGCAGTTCCGCGCCGTGGCGTCAACCGCTGGAGCGGTGTTGGTGGCCCTCGAGTACCGGCTCGCCCCCGAGCATCCCTTTCCAGCGGCCGTAGACGACTCCTGGGCGGCCCTCTGCTGGGTATCGGAGCACGCGGCCGAACTCGGGATCGATCCTGGGCGACTGGTGGTGGCCGGTGACAGTGCCGGCGGCAACCTGAGTGCGGTTCTGTCGCTCCTGGCCCGGGATCGTGGTGGTCCGACCATCGCCCACCAGTTCCTGATCTATCCGGCCACCGATTTCGACTACGTCTCCGGACGCTGGCCGTCGTTGGAGGAAAACGCCACGGGATACTTCCTGGAGTTGAGGACCATGCGGTGGTTCGCCGAAAACGTTGCCGGAGATCGGAATCTGGCCGCAGAGCCCCTGGTCGCACCGATACGCGCCGAGAACCATGTGGGCCTTCCGCCGGCCACCCTGATGGTGGGCGGCTTCGATCCGCTGCGAGATGAGGGCCTGGGCTATGCCGAGGTGCTCCGATCGGCTGGCGTGCCGGTCGATGTGATCTATCACGAGGAGCAGACCCACGGGTACTGGATTGTCGCTCCGCTGGTGCCGTCATCGGATGCGGCACGCGATGTCGACCTGGCGGCCCTGCAAGCGGCCATCGGGGCGCTGCCTGTCGGCTAGCCCCGCCGGTTAGGCCCGGTCGCATGGCCGGTCGACCAGGCCAGCAGGTCAGCTCGGTTCGGCCACCGTTCCAGCAGCCACCAGGGCGTCGACCTCGGCACTGGTGCGACCCATGGCCACCAGCACCTCGCGGGTGTGCTGGCCGATGGTTGGCGCCGTCGACCGGGCCGCCCACGGTGTTCCATGGAAGTCCACCGGCGTGGCCACCATGGTGGTCGACGACACGTCGTCGGGAACGTCGATCAGAGCGCCCGAACCGTGGAAGGCCGGGTCGGCCAGTAGGTCGTCCGGCGAGTTGATGGGCGCCCAGAAGAAGTCGGGTTCGGTGGCGAACACCTCGGTCCACTCGTCCAGCGTCTGGGTGGCGAAGATCCCGTCCAACATGCTGATCAGCTCAGATGCGTTGGCCGCCCGCTCCCGGGGTCGGGCGAACCGCTCGTCGTCCAACCACTCGGGGTGGCCGACAGCCCGGGCCAGTGGCGGCCAGTGGCGCTCGCCCTCCAGGCCGACGATCCAGAACCGTCGGCCGCAGCCCGCCGTGTAGTTGTTCATGGCCGGATTGCCCATCGACGTCCGTTCGCCGATCTCCAGGGTGGCGCCCCACATCAGCAGCAGGTTCAGGTCGAAACTGATGGTGTAGGCGCCCTGGCGCATGAGCGACGTCTCGACGAGTTGGCCCTGACCGGTCCGTTCCCGGTCGAACAGGGCGGCTGACACCGCGGCGGCGGCGGCCATGCCGGTCGAGTGGTCGCCCATCCCGCCTCGTTGGAAGGGGGGATCGCCGCCCGGTGGTGTGAGCAGGCCGGCCACCCCGGACCGGGCCCAGAAGGCGGCGATGTCGAAGGCCGCCCGGTCGGCATCGGGACCCTCGGAGCCGTAGCCGGTGATCTGGCAGTACACGAGGCGGGGTAGGCGCTCGCCGATCGACGCGTGGTCGAGGCCCAGGCGTTTGAGGGCGCCGACCCGCAGGTTGGTCACGAACACATCGGCATCGGCCAGCAGTTCCATGGCGATAGCCAGACCGTCGTCGGTTCCGAGGTCAACAGCGATGCCCTTCTTGGACCGGTTGTCCATCTCGAACACCGGGTTGGTGGGCATGTCGCCGCCCAGCATCCACTGGAACATGCGGCACGGGTCGCCCGACGGGGGTTCGATCTTGACCACGTCGGCCCCCCAGTCGGCGAGGATCCCGCTGGCGGCGGGGCCGGCGAGCCACACGCCGAGTTCCACGACCTTCACGCCCCGCATGGGGCCGGTCGCCACTTCCTCGTTCGGAACCGTGTCCTGACCAGTCTCCGTTTCAGCCATGTCCGCCACTCCCTCCAGATGCTGCGACAGACGGGAGGGCGAGAATCAACGGGAAGGTGTTCTTCATGATTGAGTGTCCCATGGGACTGATGGTCCGACAAGGACACGCCGGTACCGTCGAACGGTGATCCTGTTCGTGTGTACCGGTAACACCTGCCGGTCGGCCATGGCCGAGGCAGTGCTGCGGGCCCGTCTGGACGAACGCGACGGGGACGTTTCGACATTGTTCCCGGTGGTCGCATCGGCCGGGACCGAGGTGCGCGGGGGCGCGGACGGAGTCGGAGCGAACCCATTGGCCGTCGAGGTGCTCGCCGAGCGGGGCATCGACCTCGGTGGGCATGCCAGCAGGTCGTTGACCTTTGAACTGGTGGCCGGCGCCGACCTGGTGGTGGCCATGACCCGCCTTCATCAGGCAGCCGTTTCTGCGCTCGATCCCACGGTCCGTGCCCGGACCTTTCTGGCCGGCGAGGTGGTACGACTGGGAGGGCAGGTCGGTCCACGTGAGGATCGACCGTTGGACGAGTGGATCCGGGCACTGGACGGGGCCCGGGGCGGCCACTTCACCGCTGGGCGGGTGGCCGACGAGGTGGCCGACCCGTGGGGCGAACCGATCGACGAGTACCGACGATGCGTCGACCGACTGGACGGCATCGCCACCGCTCTGGCCCGTCTGCTTGCCTGATCGAAGGCAATGGGCTGATCTGACGGACCATCAGATCAACGGAGGGCTGGAGTACCGTCAGGCCGTGGACTTCACCCGCACCCCGACCGAGGAGGCCTTCGCCGACGAGGTGCGCACCTGGCTCGAGGAGCACCTGGTGGGCGGGTTCGCCGACCTACGGGGTCGGGGCGGGGTCGGCCAGGAGGACGTGGCTCCCGAACTCCTCCTGGAGTGGGAGCGCGAGCTTGCCTCCGGCAGGTGGCTCGGCATCGACTACCCGGTCCACCTTGGCGGGCGTGACGCCACCCTGGCCGACCAGGTGATCTTCCACCAGACGTACGTGGAGGCCCGGGCGCCTGGACGCTTTCCCAACATCGGACTGAACCTGCTCGGACCGACCGTGGTGGCCTACGGCACCGAGGCCCAGCAGGAACGGTTCGTCGGCCCGATCCTCGCCGGTACCGAACACTGGTGTCAGGGGTATTCCGAGCCCAACGCCGGCTCAGACCTGGCCAACGTGGCCACCCGGGCCCGCCTGGACGGGGACCGGTGGCTGATCACCGGTCAGAAGATCTGGACGTCGCTGGCCCAGTTCGCCCAATGGGCCTTCGTGGTGTGCCGGACCGACCCGACAACAGAACGCCACGCCGGCCTCTCCTACCTGCTGGTGCCCATGGACCAGGCCGGCATCGAGGTTCGACCCATCGTGCAGATCACCGGTGGCACCGAGTTCAACGAGGTGTTCTTCGACGACGCCGAGACCGACACCGACCTGGTGGTCGGCGAGGTGGGCGGCGGCTGGGCGGTGGCCATGGGAACCCTCGGGTTCGAGCGGGGAGCCTCGACCCTCGGCCAGCAGACCGGGTATCGACAGGAACTCGATGCCCTCATGGGCCTGGCCCGGACCAACGGGTCGATCGACGACCCGTTGGTCCGCCAGGACCTCATGCGGGCATGGAGCGAACTGGAAATCCTCCGTTACAACCAACTCCGGATGCTCACCGCGCTGGTGGCTGACGGCGTGCCCGGCCCGGAGATGTCCATTGGCAAGCTCTACTGGGCCTCGTGGCACCGACGCCTCGGTGAACTGGGCATCCGGATTCGTGGGGCCAGCGGCATGATCGGGGTGGACGCCACCTCACCGCTCGAGGACCCCCTGGGAGCCGACTACCGGTTGGACCGCCTGCAGCGCACCTTCCTCTACAGCCGGTCCCACACCATCTACGGCGGTTCAAACCAGGTGCAACGCAACGTGCTCGGCGAACGAGTCCTGGGCCTACCACGGGAGCCCCGCTAGGCCGTTCGTGCCACTGACCCGCCGTCCCGTACGCTTTTCGCACTGATCCCTTTCCTCCCCGCAACCCAGGAGCAGTCCCATGTCCGAGGCCTACATTGTCGACGCCATCCGAACGCCCACCGGCAAGAAGGGTGGCGGGTTGTCCCAGGTGCATCCCGCCGACCTGGGCGCGCACGTGATTAGCGGCGTCCTGGAACGCAACGACGTCGACCCGATGGCCGTCGACGACGTGGTCATGGGCTGCGTGGACAACCTCGGACCCCAGGCCGGCGACATTGCCCGTACGGCGTGGCTGGCCGCCGGCCTACCCGAGGCCGTCCCCGGCACCACCGTGGATCGCCAGTGCGGTTCGGGCCAGCAGGCCGTGAGCTTCGCGGCGATGGGTGTCATGGCCGGCGTGCAGGACCTGGTGGTGGCTGGAGGCATGCAGAACATGAGCATGATCCCCATCGGTCTGGCCCTCGAGGCCGCCAAGCCGTTCGGCCACGAAGATCCTTTCAGCGGCTCGACCGGCTGGGTGGATCGCTACGGCACCCAGGAAGTGTCCCAGTTCCGGGGCGCCGAGATGATCGCCGAGAAGTGGGACCTCTCCCGCGAGGCCATGGAGGCCTTCGCCCTTGAGAGTCACCAGCGGGCCATCCGGGCCATCGACGAGGGCCGGTTCGACCCCGAGGTCAGCCCGCTGGCCGGCGTTGAGGCCGACGAGGGTCCTCGTCGCGGTGGCAGCCTGGAGAAGATGGCGCAACTGGCGCCGCTGGTCGAGGGCGGAAGGATCACCGCAGCGCTAGCCAGTCAGGTCAGCGACGGGGCGGCTGCCCTGCTGATCGCGTCGGAACAGGCGGTGGCCGATCACGGCCTGACCCCCCGGGCCCGGATCCATCACATGAGTGTGCGGGGCGACGACCCGATCTACATGCTCACCGGCCCGATAGCGGCGACCACCCACGCTCTCGAGAAGACGGGCATGTCGATCGACGACTTCGACCTCTTCGAGTGCAACGAGGCGTTCGCCCCGGTGCCGCTGGCGTGGATGCTCGAACACAGCGTGCCGCACGAGAAGGTCAACGTGAACGGTGGAGCCATCGCCCTGGGGCACCCGCTGGGATGCAGCGGCGCAAAGCTAATGACCACGCTCCTGCACGAGTTGGAGCGCACCGGCGGTCGCTACGGCTTCCAGACCATGTGCGAGGGCGGCGGCCAGGCCAACGTCACCATCCTCGAGCGGCTCTGATCTGGCGGCCAGCACGGCCTGCCCCAGGAGTTCAGTCAAGAAACGTGTCGACCAGGCCCCAGTCGAGCGCCGTGGCGACGTCGATGGTGGTGCCGGTCAGGCACAACCACGCGGTGCGTTGGCGGCCAATCCGCCGGGGCACGCTGACCGTCCCGCCAGCACCCGGGATCAGCCCCATGGAGACCTCCGGTAGTCGGAACGTCGCTGCAGCGGTGGCCTCGATCCGACCGGCAAAGGCGGCCAACTCCACGCCCGACCCGACCGCCGGTCCCTGGACGGTCACCGTCAGGCGTGGGGCCAGTCGATCCAGCCACGAAGCGGCGTTGCCCGACGACCGGATCAGGTGGGCCGTCGCCGAGTTGTCGACCGTTCCGAACTCGGCCGGGTCTCCGCCGCAGCAGAAGGCTGACCCGGCGCCGGTCAGGTGAACGGGCCGATCATCGCCCGGGACGGTGAGCGGGCGAAGTGCTTCGACGAGGGCGTCACGCATGGCCGCCGACCAGGCGTTGCGGAGCCGGGGTCGGTTCAGCGTCAGCCGGACGACATCGCCGGAGGCATCCACCAAGACCGGCGGGTCAGGTTCCCCGGGGCGGGCCCGACGTCCACGGCCGTCCAACCAGCGGGCGAACTCCGGTCCGCCCTGCAAGGTGCCGAAGGCCGTGCTCTCGAGGAGCAGCCCACCATCGGTCGACATGCCACCACCGTGACGGAGCACCTGGCAGCAGGTCACGGCGGCCATCGGGTTGGCCATCACGCCGTCGACCACCGCGGCCGCCGCATCGGGATCGGCGACCAGGACGTCCAGGGCAGGTGCCGTGCCCATAGGAGCGATGCCCACCGAGACCAGTGGAAGCCCATCCAGCACGGCTGTGGTCCCGGCAGTCAGACGGTCGGCGTCGTTGATCACCAGCACCGGCACGTCCCGCAGGGCGCCAAGGTCCAGGTCGACGGTCGGCGCGCTCAGCAGATCGGTGGCCTCAGTAGCCGACCAGACCCGGACGGAGCCCGAACCGGTCACGGGGTTGGTGTCATTGGGTCGAACCGTCGCCAAGGTCGGCCAGGTTGGCCCGCAGGACCCGCCGGAGGAGTTTTCCGGTGTCGTTGTAGGGGAGAGCGTCCACGAACGCCACGTGGTCCGGGGTGCGGTTGGAACGCAGCTCGGCCCTTACGGCCTCCTGCAACTCGTCGGCACCCACCGTCGAGCCGGCGGAGCGGACCACGGCGGCCACGATCCGTTCTCCCCACTGGGCATCAGGCAGGCCAATGGCTGCCGCATCCGACACCCCGGGGTGGCCGACGAGCACGGCCTCGATTTCGCTGGGGGAGATGTTCTGGCCGCCCTTGACGATGACGTCGTCGATCCGGCCCGACACGTGGAGGAAGCCGTCGTCTCCCATCCAGCCGCCGTCGTGGGTGGGGAACCAGCCTTCAGGGGTCAGGCGGGTCGCCATGCCCCGGTACTCGCCCGACACCTGCTCGCCCCGCACCCAGATCTCCCCCGGCTCACCGGTTGGCACTTCGGTGCCGTCCTCGTCGCGGATCGACACCTCGATGCTGGGCAGCGGCCGCCCTGCCGAGCCGAGGCGGGCCCGGACGGATTCATCGTCGCTGGCCAGAGCCTCGCGGTGTTCCTGCGGGCCCAAAAGGGCCACCGTGGAGCTGGTCTCGGTCAACCCGTAGGCGTTCACGAAGGCCGTGTCGGGAAGAAGCTCGAGGGCCCGTTCGATGGTTGGGCGGGGCATCTTCCCCCCGCCGTAGGACAGCGACCTGAGGCTGGGCAGGTAAGCCCCGTCCCGAGCCGCACCGTCCGCGATCTCCGCGTCTAGGTGCTCAACGATCCGGGTCAGCATGGTGGGTACCACCATGGCGCTGGTGACGCCTTCAGTGCGCACCAGGTCGACCCAGGCTGCAGCGTCGAAGGCGGGCAGCTGCACGATGCGCCGACCGGCGTAGACGTTGGACAGGATGGCTGCCATGCCCGCCACGTGGTAGGGCGGCACGCTGACCAGAGCCGCCTCTTCCTCGCCGGCGCCCATGAACTCGACTGAGCCGAGCACGTAGGACACGAGGTGCCGGTGGCGAAGTACGGCGGCCTTGGGCTCGCCGGTCGTGCCGCTGGTGAACAGGAGGATGGCCGTTCCCTCACCCTCCATGTCCCATTCGGGGGAGGGTGCGATGGCGTCGACCAGGTCGACCAGCAGTGCGTCTCTGTCTAGGACCGACACACCGTCCACCCCGGAGAGGCGACCGGTGGCCTCAGGACCCACCACGGCGATCGCCGGGGCTATCCGTCCGGCGAGCGTGGCCAACTCATCATCGGTGAGGCGGTAGTTCAGAGGCACGAAGGGCAGGTCGGCCCACGCCGCGCCGAACAGGGAGATGGGCAGGGCGGCCGACGAAACATCAGCCATGGCCACCGCGTCGGCCCCGGCGGCACGAAAACGATCAGCTGCCGCGCCGGCCCGGTCGAACAATTGCTGGAAGGTCAGGCCGTCATCGAGGGAGCCGACGGCGATTCGGTCGCCGAATCCGGCAGCCGCCATCTCCAGAAGCATCATCAGGTTCACGGTTGGGTCAGCTTCCTGGTCGACTATCCGGCGGGCGGCTGGTTCGCCTCAGTCTGAGGCGGGGAGGGGCTTGGCCTCCTTGAGGTCCAGCAATGTGTCGCCCAGGCCGAGCGAGCCGTCACCAGGCTTTGTACAGAGGACCTCGATGGTCTCCTCGGCATCGACGTACCGCTTGCCCATCAGGGTTCCGCTGGCGGCGTCCGGAGCGGGCGTGCCGGCACCAGAGGCGGAACCGGCGGATGCCATGGGTGCGCCGCCACAACGCAGGTCGGCCTCACCGGCGCCCTTCACGACGATCACCTCGGTGGTGCAGACGTCGCTGGTGAACCGGCTTCCGGGCTTCAGGTTGGGCATGGGGACTCCAGGGCATGAGTGGTGGTCGGAGGTCAAGAGCATCGCCCATCGGCGACCCTCTGGCCACTCCGGCCCGGAGCCGATCCACGGCAATGACTAGCGTCGATCCGATGTCCCGATCCGACAGCACACCGATGCTCGACGAGGTGCTTCGCTGGACCGGCGAGCCTCCTCGTGCAGACGATCCAGGGTCGGCAACCCGGAGATGGGAGGCGTCACAGGCCGCAGTGCTGAGTGGCCCGGCCAATGGTCCGCCCCGAAGGGTGCCCGACGGGGTGGCCAACGGACTCGCCGTGCTGACGTCGGTGCTGGAGGCACTGAGCGGCCTGCTCGTGGATGGGCCGACGCTGGTTGCCGAACGGGCGGTAGCGGCCGGTCTCAGCCGTCGGGGGACGACGTCGGTTGGGGGTGACGCCCACCTCGTGGAGGCTGCCGGCGGGATCGTCTGTCTGAACATGGCCCGGCCCGACGACGTGGCTTCCATTCCGGCACTCCTGGGAGCCACCATGGATCCGACTGACTGGTCGGCAGTGCGTCGGGCTATCTCCCTTCTTACGGGTGCAGAACTGGTCAAGAGGGCCGACCTGCTCGGCATGCCCTTCGGCGTGCCGGGTACCGCACCGGATCGACCGCTGGTGGCGACCATCGGTGCTAGCCGGCCCGAGGTGGGAAAGCAGCCGCTGGTCGTCGAGTTCGGTTCGCTCTGGGCGGCCCCTCTCTGCGGTGCACTTCTGGCCCGAGCCGGATGCCGGGTCGTGAAGGTGGAGAGCGTGCATCGACCGGACGGTGCCCGGCGTGGCCCGGCGGCGTTCTTCGAATCGCTGAACGGAGCCAAGGAGGAGGTCAGCGTGGACCCGTCGACTGCTGACGGCCTCGAACGGGTTCGGATGCTGGTTGATGCGGCCGACGTGGTGCTCGAGGCCAGCCGACCCAGGGCGTTGGCTCACTGGGGGATCGCCGCCGCCGAAGAGGTGCAACGCGGCACGGTGTGGGCCTCGATCACCGGCTACGGGCGAACCGGCCCGAGGTCGGGTGGGGTGGCCTTCGGTGACGATGCCGCAGTGTCCGGAGGGCTGATGCTGCACGACCCGCCGGGCTTCGTGGCTGATGCCGTTCCCGATCCGGTTACCGGTCTGTTGGCCGCCGTGGCCGTCCAGGCCGCCCTGGCGGACGGGGCTGGTGCCCTCCTTGACCTCTCGTTGGCCGGTGCCGCCCGTTGGCTGGCCGATCCGGAGGCAGACATGACTGTGGGTTGAAGCACTCGAAAGTGATGAAGTTCTCCTATTCCTGACGGAGCATCAGATACCCCTTCCGGCCTACCATCAGCCCGTGAGCGAACAGACGACCTACGACGATGAAGTCCAGGACCTGCGGGCGTCCGATGGTCGGGTGCCCGGGCGTCGAGGCCTGGCCACCCGCCAGAAGATGCTGGATGCCACCGGCATCCTTCTCGACACGGTGGCCTACCGCGACCTCAAGGTGGTCGACATCGCCCGCGAGGCCGGCACGTCGCCGGCCACCTTCTACCAGTACTTCCCTGACGTCGAAGCGGCCATGCTGGCCATGGCGGCCGACCTCGGCGACGCCTGGTACGAGGATCTTTCCAAGCTCGTCACCAACCGGGACTGGGAGGGCGACCCCGACGGGTCGGCCCACCGGGTGGCTGACGGCATGCTCGAGTTCTGGACCCTCCACAAGCCGGTCCTGCGGGTACTGGACATGGCCTCAATGGAGGGTGACCTCCGGTTCCGGGAGATCCGGACCAACCTGCTGGCCGGGGCCACCAAAGCCCTGATGGATCTGGCGGCCGAACGGCATATTCCAGGTGATCCGATGGCGTCAGCCGGTGTGGTCGTCGGAATGCTGGCCCATGTGGCCAACCATCAGCACGGCCTTGAGCGTTGGGGTGTCTCGCACGACGTACTGGTCGACACGGTGGCCGGGATCATCCGCCGAACCATCCTCGGGGTGGTCTGACCCCGGACCCCTGAGACCTGACCCGGAGCCACCTGACGGGTCACCGGTAGCCTCCACCGGGTGACCCCCCGAGTTCGCTTCGCCCCTTCTCCCACCGGCTACCTGCACGTGGGTAGTGCCCGCACCGCACTGTTCAACTGGCTGCACGCCCGCTCGACTGGTGGCACCTTCGTGCTGCGTATCGAGGACACCGACGCCGAGCGGAACCGCACCGACCTGACCGACAGTCTGCTGGCCGAGCTGGAATGGCTGGGCCTCGACTGGGACGAGGGCCCGTACTTCCAGTCCGAACGCTGTGACCGGCACCGAGAGGTCGTCGAGGACCTCCTCGGTCGGGGTCTGGCCTACCTGTGCGACGCGGACAACCAGGAAGTGGCGGGATCGACGCTGGTCGATGGTCTGGCCGTGCGGTTCCGGATGCCGGCCGGAGCGACCATGGCCTTCGCCGACGTGGTCCGGGGCGACGTCTCGTTCGCCACCGATGACCTGGAGGACTTCGTCATCTGGCGCTCGAACGGGTCGCCCATGTTCCTGCTGGCCAATGCGGTGGACGACGCAGACATGGGCATCACCCATGCCATTCGTGGTGAGGACCTCCTGTCGGGAGTGCCAAAGGTCCTCCTCTTATTGGATGCCATCGGGGTGCCCCGGCCCACCTACGCCCACCTGCCCCTACTCGTCAACGAGCAGCGCAAGAAGCTCTCCAAGCGACGAGATGACGTGTCGATCGGCGACTACAGGTCCCGCGGCTATCTCCCGGAGGCCATGGTCAACTACTTGGCCCTATTGGGGTGGGGGCCGCCTGATGACGTCGAGATCAGGCCGCTCTCCGAGATCGTGGAACTGTTCCGGATCCAAGACGTGAACAAGGCGGCTGCCTTCTTCGACCTCAAAAAGCTTGAGCATGTGAACGCCAGCCATCTCCGGGGGTTGTCCAAGCCGGACTTCATGGAGCGGGTGGCCCCCTGGGTCGGCACCGACGCGCCATGGCCGGCTGACCGGTTCGACACCGGCCAGTTCTCGACCATGGTCGACCTCGTCCAGGAGAAGCTTCGAACGTTGAGCGACATGCCCCGATTCGTGGACTTCCTCTTCCTGGAGGACCCGGTCGATGATCCCGACTCCTGGGAGAAGGTGATGGTGAAGGGTCCGTCTGCTGCCGCCATGCTCGATGGAGCGGCGGTGGCGCTGTCGGATTGTGCCTGGGACACCGATTCGGTCCTGGCGGCAGTCGCTGCTGTCGGGGAGTCGTTGGACCTCAGGCTCGGGAAGGCCCAGGCCCCGGTTCGGGTAGCGGTGACCGGTCGCACGGTCGGGCCGCCGCTGTTCGAGACGATGGCCGTGTGCATGGAGCGCGACGAGGTGCTCCGGCGGATCGCCCGGGCGAGAGCTCGCCTGTAGCACTCGTCACGACCGCGACGACGACCTGTTGCGTTGGTCGTTGCAGCCTCGCCGTTACGCTTACCGGGCCCTCAGGGGTCCACCTTCGGGGGTGGTGTAATTGGCAACACAGCTGGTTCTGGTCCAGTCGTTGGGGGTTCGAGTCCTCCCCCCCGAGCAAGAGGCGGCGTCTGACGTCGTCGCTACAATGACCGCCGCTCTGACGGTTCCGATCCCCGGATCGGTGGCGTCGGACGGCTCTGGCCCCGTTCGTCTAGAGGCCTAGGACGCCAGATTCTCAATCTGGTAGCACGGGTTCGAATCCCGTACGGGGTACCACGCAGGCCGGTCCGACCAGGGCCGGTCTTTGCGCTTTTCGGAACTCACCGCTATTTCGGTGCGATCCTCAGGCCAGATGTCGGAGGTGGGCGGTCTCGTTGACGCTTCGTAGCGTCCGGACCCCGGTAGAAGAGGCGGCGATTCTGGAGATCCCGCAATAGTCGCTGATCAGAGCGAACGGGTCGTCGTGGCCGAGCAGCGTCTGGATGTAGACGCTGGCCACCATGCTGTGGCAGAACACGGCCACCGTGCGACCCCTTTGGGCGGCCACGATGTCGTCGAACGTCTTCTGGACCCGGTCGCGGAAGGGCTCGTAGCCGTCGGAGAACATGCGTAGCGGGTCCTCCATGAATTCGCGAACCACCTCGTGGTCGGCGTCCATGTCCTCGGCCGGCGTGTAATTGGAGCGACGGTGATCGGATTCCTTGAGGCCGTCGAGCCGTTCAGGAATGAGGCCGAGTCGGTCGACGAGGGGCTGGCCGGTCTGGATGGCCCGACGCATGGTGCTGGTCACAATGGCATCGACCATCTCGTCGGCCAGGAACTCGGCGGTCGCTTCAGCCTGTTGCAGACCGAGCGGCGACAATGGGGGATCGGCGGGGCCGTCGGACCGGACCTCGGCCTCGGGGAGCGCGTGCCTGATGACGAGGAGTTCCACGACCCCGGAACCTACGGGCCGACGCCTTTCCGGCCGTTAGTGGGCTTGCGATGTCGGGAACTCCCCACGTCTAACCCTGGCTGTTCGTTGCCCTTGTCCGAGTTGTTGAGGTCAATTCGGACTACTAAGGCCGAGTTCAGCCACCGTCCGGAGCCAGAGTTCGTGTCCTGGGTCCAAGACATCAAAGTGGGTGCCGGTGTCAGAGAAGATCCCGGTTGCTCCGGGAATCAGCGCACTCTGACTGATGGGCACGGTCTGGTCATAGCGTCCATGAACGGCGATGATCCGAGGGCCGTCGAAGACCGGTTGGGCGACCCGGTAGCGCTCGGAAACCTCATCGGGCTCGCCGCCTAGCAATGCTTGCACTGCACCCGATCCAAGGTTCACTTCGGCGGCTAAACGCAGATCAACAACTGCGGCCTGAGCAACGACGGTGTGTGGTGTGACGGTCGGACTCGCGCCTGGGTCGCCAGGAGATAGCCGGTCCCGACTCCCCGCCCAGAGCGCAAGGTGACCACCAGCCGAGTGCCCGATCACGATCACATCGTCGAGTGCTAGCGGCTCGTCTAGGTGGGCGAGATGGTCAATGGCCCGGGCGACGTCTTCCAACGTCCCCGGATACCCCCCTCCAGAATCACCCACCGACCGGTAATCGATGTTCCAGGTCACGACTCCCCGCCCAGTCGCGTCCTCGGCCAGAAGCGTCATCAATGAACTGTCGAAACCCGACCGCCAGAATCCCCCGTGGATGAGGACTACGACCCGAAAGGGTCCGTCCCCCGGCGGAACCCTGAGATCGCCGGCCTGAAGACGATCAGGTCCGTAGGAAATGCGACGAAGCCGCTCGTGGCCGACGGCATTGAGATCGGACTCCTTCCTCGCTCGAGGAGCGGTGGATGTGGATGCTCCCGCATCCGGCATCGTTGTCGTGGCTCGCGCTGTTGTCGTGGCTGGCGCTGTTGTCGTGGCTGGCGCTGTTGTCGTGGCTGGCGCTGCGGTCGTGACCGACACCGTTGTCGAGACGAGCGAGTCTGGGGCGTCGCTGCTGCACGCGGCTTCGGTGGCACACATCGCAAGAATCCCCAGGCAGGCGACCACCCTTGTGGGCCGGTAGTAGCGGGGATGAACACGTCTCGTCGTCAGGCGATACGTCACAAGCGTTGTTCCTTACGAGACAAGGGCGCCTCTAGGTGGATCAGTGTGGGGCTCGGTAGGTGCAGATACGTACGGCGAACTGTGCGCGAAGGACCGTATATTTCACCGGATGGCGACCGTCCTTATCACCGGCAGCAACAGTGGCTTCGGCAGCTTGGCCGTCCTCACCCTTGCCAGGCAGGGCCATCAGGTGGTCGCCACCATGCGGACCGTCTCCAAGGGTGACGGCCTTCGACGGCTTGCTGAAAGCGAAGGTCTTGATATTGAGATCCGTCAGCTCGACGTCACCGATCCAGACTCGGTCGAAGCAGCTATCGCCGACCCGGCAGGCATTGATGTGCTGGTCAACAACGCCGGTTTCGAGGTCCAGGGAGCGATAGAACAGATTGACGATGTTCTCATGCAACGTCAACTGGAGACCAATGTCATGGGTCCCCTACGCACAATGAGAGCGGTTCTCCCAGCATGGAGCGAGCGTGGAAGCGGAGTAATCGTAAACGTCAGCAGCATTGCCGGACGGGTGGCCCCGCCCTACAGCGGCGCTTACGCGGCATCGAAACACGCTCTCGAAGCCCTGACTGAATCGCTCCACTTTGAGGTATCCCATCTTGGGATCCGGGTTCATCTCATCGAACCCGGGCGTTTCCCGACCAACTTTTCCGACAACATTGTCTTCCCCCCGACCTGGGAGGGTTCGCCTCACGAGGACCGGGCCCTCATATTTCGGGATTCGTTGACGAGCCTCGACGGAGACGGGACCCCAGCCGATCCCCAATTCGTTGCCGATGCCATTGTTCGTGCTGCCACTGACCCCTCGACACCGTTTCGAACGCTGGTTGGCGGGGACGCCGAACTCATCGACGCAACCAAGACCTCCATGAGCTTCGAGGATTTCGAAACCACGATGCGTACCGCCCTCGACTGGCACGACTGACATCGATTAGTTGAGCAGGGGCTCAAACCGGTGTTAGTCCCTCTCGAAGAGGTCGCCCATCTTGTCGAGTTGGTCGGTCAAACGCTCCAGCTGACCCTCCAGCCGACGGTTGATTCTTAGGGCGACGGAGGCCAGCACGACCACGAGTACCGTCACCGCACCCGCCGTGATGAACAGGCTGAGCAGCGAGCCGCCATCGGTGTTCGGGAGGATCCGGGCCACCAGGCCGTTGATGGCGTCCTTCCAGGACAGGGCAACTACCAGACCGAACGCCGTCATCACCGACGACATCACGATCCCGCGGATATTCAGTTTCTCGACGTTCTCTCTGAAGTCGCTCATGTGCGCAGCTTCTCTCCGTCTGACCTTCGGCCCGCTGGTCGGTCATCGTAGGCGAGACCCACGAAACCGCAGGTCAAACAAGCACTACTGGTCGGGATGGGGAGATTTGAACTCCCGACCCCCTGCTCCCAAAGCAGGTGCGCTACCTGGCTGCGCCACATCCCGGATCGGCAGCCAGTGTACGAGTAGGCCACGGTTGCCCTCGGGGTAAACCAGGGCTGTCCGAAGGTGACGACAACGGACTGGTGCGCGATCCTCTTGCACGGACGACGCCACGATCCTGGAGGTCCCGAGCAGCATGAGTGAACCGATCTACGACGCCCGGACGTTCTGGGAGCTGGTCGAGCGGCGGGTGGCCGACAGCCCGGATCGGGCATTCCTGATCGACCCCGGCGGGGACGAGGTGCCGGACCGAACGGTGACCTTCGCCGAGGCCAGGGCGTGGGCTGAACGAACGGCCGCCGGGTTCGCCGACATGGGTGTCGGTGAAGGCACCCCGGTGACATGGGTGCTGCCCACCCGTATCGAGACCATTGTGGTGTCCCTTGCCCTGTCGCGCCTCGGTGCCGTCCAGAACCCGATCATCCACATCTATCGGGACCGCGAGGTCGGCTTCTGTATCCGTCAGACAGCCGCCGAGGTGGTACTCACACCGGGGGAGTGGAACGGCTTCGACTACCGGGCCATGGCCGAGCGGGTCACCGCGGACTTCGACTCGCCGCCGATCGTGCTTGACACCTACGACACCCTGCCCGTGGGAGACCCTGCTGGACTCCCACCGGTCCCGGCGACACCGGCCGACGGAGAGCCACCCATCCGGTGGACCTACTACACGTCAGGTACCACATCGGATCCCAAGGGCGTGCTGCACACCGATGCCAGCCTCATGGCCGGAGGCGTGGGTCTAGCCCGGGCATTGGACATGCAGCCCACCGACGTCGGGTCGATTGCCTTCCCGTACGCCCACATCGGTGGCCCCGACTACCTGGTCTGTCTCTTGGCCAGCGGCTTTCCAGCCGTGCTTGTAGAGAAGTTCGACCTTGGTGCGGTGGTAGATGCCTACCGCCGCCACGGAGTGACGATGGCTGGTGGCAGCACCGTCTTCTACACGATGTTCCTCGGGGTCCAGCGCCAGCAGCCCGACGATCCGATCATCCCCACGCTTCGCCTCCTCTCGGGAGGCGGGGCTCCCAAACCCCCCGAGATCTTCTTCGAAGTGCAGGCCGAGATGGGCATCCCGGTGGCCCACGGCTACGGCATGACCGAGAGCCCGATGATCTGCCAGGGGTCGCCTGCTGATTCCGACGACCAGCTCGCCCACACCGAAGGTCATCCAGTGCATGCCGCGCAAGTGGCCATCTGCCGACCCGATGGAAGCGAGTGCGATCGTGGAGAGGAGGGTGAGGTCCGGATCTCGGGCCCGCAGCTCTTCAAGGGCTACCGGGACCACTCCCTGAACGCCGATGCCTTCGACGATCTGGGCCGGTTCCGCAGCGGCGACCTAGCCGTCATGCGTGATGACGGCCACGTGACCCTTACCGGTCGACTGAAGGACGTCATCATCCGCAAGGGCGAGAACATCGCCCCCAAGGAGGTCGAGGACGTCCTCTACGCCCACCCGGCTGTCGGTGCCGTGGCCGTCATCGGCCTTCCCGACACTGAGCGTGGTGAACGGGTCTGTGCGGTGGTCGAGACCGCGGAGGATTCTGAACCACTGACCCTCGACCAGCTGGTCGAGGCGTGCGCCGACGCCGGTCTCATGCGCCAGAAGGTGCCTGAGCAACTGGTGGTGTACGACGGCCCGCTACCCCGCAACGCCACCATGAAGATCCTGAAGTACGAACTGAAGGAAGCCATGGCCGAAATTCCCTGGCCGTAGGGGAATCCCCGGCCCGGGAGGGACTCTTGGCCCCAGGAGGGTGGGCCGTAGGAATCACCGGCCGGTGAACCGGCCCTGACGACGATCCCGGAAGGCCGCCACACCCTCGGCGGCATCCTCGGAGGCCGCCAACCTGGACTGGGTGGCCCCCAGCGCCTCGATGCACGCCTCTTCGCCCTCGCGGACGTAGCGGGCGGACGAGGCCTTGGTGGCCTGGATGGCCAACGGGGCGTTCGTGCAGATCACCTCGGCGATCTCGATGGCCCGGTCCAACTGGGTGCCGGTCGCTACGACCTCCTGGACGAGACCGATCCGGTAGGCCTCGGCCGCGTCGAACTCGTCAGAGGTGAGCAGGTGGTACATGGCGTTACCCCATCCGCCCCGGTCGACGAAGCGCATGGTGGCGCCGCCCGCAGCATGGATGCCCCGCATCGGTTCGAGTTGGGAGAATCGGCAGTCGTCGGCGGCTACGACGATGTCGCCGGCCAGCATGAGTTCGATGCCCAGGGTGAACGTCACGCCCTGCACCGCGGTGACGATCGGCTTGCAGCACCGACGCCCGAGCGACATCGGGTCGATGCGACCACTGGTCGATCGTCGACCTTCCTTCATGCCACCGTGGAACTTCGGAAGGTCCAGCCCTGCAGTGAAGTGGGCGCCGTGGCCGAACAGCACCCCGCACCAGAGGTCGTCGTCGGTGTCGAGACGCTCGAAGGCGTCGACCAACTGGCGGGCCATCTGTGGCGTATAGCCGTTCATCTTGGCTGGTCGGTCCAGCCCGATGAGCAGGATTCGACCACGTACCTCGGTGGTGACTCCGCCTTCGGCGGGATCGAGTTCGGTCATGGTGGGGCCTCCGTGTCGTGCGTCTGACCCGGAGTCTGGACGACCGGGAGGGTCCCCGACGGATCAGGCGGCGGCCCGTACCGCCTCACGCTCTAGCAGGCGTTCCTTGATGGGCAGGCCGAACGCGTAGCCACCGAGGCTGCCGTCGGTGCGAAGCACTCGGTGGCACGGAATCAGAACCGGGATGGGGTTAGCGCCCAGCGCGGTCCCCACGGCTCGTACCGCCTTGGGGCGATGGATCGCCCGGGCCAGATCCGCATAGGTGTGGGTGGTTCCCGCCGGGATTGCCAGGCAGGCCTCCCAAACTGACATCTGGAAGGGCGTGGCGCCACGAAGATCGAAGGTCAGGTCGCTGCGATCGCCGGTACTGAGGGAGTGTTCGATGGTGTCGAACAGGTCGTCCGGCATGGTCTCGGCACGTGCAGCTCCACGGCCGGTGCGGTCATGGTGCTCCTCACGGAACCGGGCGAAGGTGGTGGTGTTCGCAAAACTCGCTCCCGAGATGCCGTAGTCGTTCCAGGCGACCCAGAGGCCTCCGACCGGTCCGGCAATCTTCGCGATCTTGTCGACGGGTTTCTCGTCGACTTCCTCCTCGGTGCCGGTCATGCATGTCCCCCTTCGAAGGTCGTGGGTGTGATCTGCCCACTCTCGCGTAGAACCCTGTTGCATGCATCCCACCAGTGGCTGAAAAGCGGCGGGATCAGCGCGTCTGGCGGCATGGTGGTTCGGCTGATATCAGAGGAAATGGAGAAGCGACGTCAGTCGGGAGTCCCACATGTCGATCTGGTGCAGGTGTTCGCTGAGTCCCGGGTGCCGCGAATGCGTGCCGCTCTAACTGGTTGAGTGGCCGGTTGAGTCGCCCGACCGAGTGGGCAACCCGATCAGTCGGTGTCGAGGCCCGATCGGACGATGACTAGCGGGCACGGGCTGTGGTGGGCGATGGCTTGGCTGACCGAGCCCAGGCGGAGTCCGGCGAATCCGCCTCGCCCCCGGTTGCCGACCACCAGCATGGACGCACCTTCGGCCGAGGCCATGAGGGTGTCGGCCGGCCGGCCCTTCTTCAGGGTGCGCCGGATCTCGACCTCATTTCCGTATTTCGAGGCCTCGAGGGCGGATTCGATGACCTCGCCCTGCATCTTGTCGACCTCGGTCGCCAGGTCGAACGAATCCAGCGGGACGTAGCCCAGGTCGGGGGCGGCGGGCACGTAGGTGGGGGAGAAGCAAGTCACCACTTCGACCATGGCCCCTCGATGGTGGGCTTCTTCAAGGGCCCAGATCAACGCCTCGCGGGCGTATCCCGAACCTTCGATGCCGACGACGATGCGCCGGTCGGAACCGTCACCCATCAGGTATGCCTCCGTCTTGGTCCCCGACTACCAATATCAAGTGTAGGACAGGAGAACGGTCGGGGTGCCGGGCATTGGTGGGCCGGGCGTCATCTCAGGAGAGGGCTTCTTCGACCTTGGCTATGGCCTTCTCCTCCGGCGTGTTCAACGCGAAGGCCAGTTCGGATACCAGCACACTGAGGGCCTTGGTGTAGAGGGTCTTCTCGCCGGCCGACAGGCCCTTGGCCTGATCGCGCAGGGCAAGGTTTCGGACCACTTCAGCGACCTGGTAGACGTCGCCGCTCTTGAGCTTCTCCTGGTGGTTCTTGAACCGTCGCGACCAGTTGGCCGGCTCGCGGATGTCCCGCTTCTGGAGCACCTCGAACAGGTCCTCCACGTCGTCCTTGTCGATCGGCCAGCGCATGCCAACGTCTTCGGCCTTGTCGACCGGAACCGACAGTGTCAGTTCGCCGTGGGCCATCTCGAGCACCAGATATTCGGTGTTCTCGCCGAAGGCCTTCTTCTTTTCCTTCTTGACGATGACCGCAGCGCCGTGGTGCGGATAGACGACCTTGTCGCCGGGCTTGAACATCGAGGGAGCCTCCGGGGCTGCTGGGGGGGAGGATTCAGGATACCGCCGTGAGACGGTGGACGAGCCGGGAACGAGTTGGCTCGAGGGGTCGGACCGATCAGGCTCCGAGGCGCTCGCGGGCCGCCTTGCTTCGTTCGAGCAGGTGCTCGGGCACACCGAACTGGTTGCCGGCCGCTCCGCTGCCACCGTCGGCCTCGCCGTCATCGGCGGATTCCTCTGGAGCCTCGGCGGCACGTCGTCCTGCTTCGGCCCGGTCGATCCGGTATGCGTCCCAGTCGGTGGCCAGACAGACCTGCTGGTGGCCGACCTGTCCGAGCCGAACGCCGTTGTCAAAATCGACCCAGTAGCGGTACCAGGTCACGCCATTGGCCACCCGGACCTTGCCGGCTGTGCCCTCGGGAACGCCGGGAAGGTCGACGGTTGCGACGACCTTCTTGTAGCGCTTTATGGGCAGCGTGCGATCAATGGTCTTGGCCATGGGATTCCCGGGAGTCTCAGGTGGCTGGTTTCAGTGGGCAGGTGGCGCAACGCTAGCGGCCCGCTGAACGCCCGGTGACGACAGCGTCGACCACTCGGGCCACCACGTCGTCGATGGGCACGTCAACCTTCTCGCCGTCGGCCCGGCTGGTGTATTCCAGCTGGCCGTTGTCCAGGCCGCGGGGGCCGATGGTGATCCGCAGAGGGATGCCGACCAGTTCGGCATCGGCGAACTTCACGCCAGGACGACCGTCTCGGTCGTCGAGCAGAACGTCGATACCGGCGGCCTGAAGCTCTCCGTAGAGGCGTTCGGCGACGGCCATTGATTCTTCGTGGTCGACCTTCACCACGGTCAGGACCACCTCGTACGGGGCGATCGACATGGGCCATATCAGGCCGTGTTCGTCATGGTGGGTCTCGGCGACGGTGGCCATGGCCCGGCCCACGCCGATGCCGTAGGACCCCATGGTCGGCACCCGGTTGACGCCTTCGGCGTCCAGGACGGTGACCCCCATCGCATCCGCGTACTTGCGACCCAACTTGAAGATGTGGCCGGCCTCGATACAGCGAACGACCCGCAGGGCATTGCCACAGGTGGTGCAGGCCTCGCCGTCCAGGATGCAGCGGATGTCTAGCCAGTGGTTGACAGCGATGTCGCGTTCGACGTCGACACCTTCGAGGTGCTGGTCGTCGACGTTGGCCCCGGTGGTCATGCCGGACCGGCCACGAAGTGCCTCGTCGGCATAGATGGGCAGTTCGGTCACGCCGACCGCGCCGAGGCTGCCGGGCGACGCACCGAGGGCCGCTTTGATCTCGTCGGCGTCGGCAGGCACCACTTCGGTGGCTCCGGTGGCATCGATGAACTTCTGCTGCAGGAACGGATGGTCGCCCCGCAGCAGGACCAGCGTGAGCACGCCGTCGACGTTGTAGACGAGCGTCTTGACCTGGTGGACCGCCGGATGGTCGAGTTCGACGAGTGCTGCGATGGTCCGCACGCCAGGCGTCGGAAAGCTCTGCGGAGCGTCGCCGGACGAGCGGTTATCCACAGGTTCGAGCGCCGCAGTGGCCCGCTCCACATTGGCGGCGTATCCGCATCCGTCACAGATCGCCACGTCGTCCTCGCCGGCATCGGACTCGACCATGAACTCGATCGAGGCGCTGCCGCCCATGGCGCCCGACGAGGCCTCCACCGGACGGGTATCTAGGTCGAGACGTCGGAAGATCCGCTGGTAGGCGTCGTGATGGAGGTCGAAGGACCGGTTGAGGCCGTCGTCGTCGAGGTCGAACGAGTACGAGTCCTTCATGGCGAACTCGCGTACCCGCAGTAGCCCGGACTTGGGTCGGGGTTCATCCCGGAACTTCCACTGGATCTGGTACCAGAGCTGCGGCAGTTCCCGGTAGGAGTTGAGCTCCTGGGAGATGGTGGCGAATACTTCCTCATGCGTCATGCCGAGGGCCAGATCGGCGCCCTTGCGGTCCGTCAGGCGGAACATCTCGTCGCCCATCGACTCCCAACGGCCCGAGGCCTGCCAGATGGAGGCGGGGTGCATGGCCGGCAGCAGGAACTCCTGGGCACCGATGCCGTCCATCTCTTGGCGAATGACCGCGGCCACCTTCTGGTGGACCCGCCAACCCAGCGGCAGCATTGAGTAGTGGCCGGACTGGAGTTGGCGCATGAAGCCGCCGCGGGCGAGCAGGCGATGGCTCACCGCCTCGGCCTCGGCCGGGGCGTCGCGCAGAGTGGGAACAAAAAGGGATGACCAGCGCACCGGCCGTCTCCTCTCCGGCTGTCGGGGCCGTTCGGGGTGAAGTCAGATCGTACCAACCCGCACCGGGGGCGACGGTAGCCACACGGCGCTGGTCCGGCCGGGTAGGAAGCGGCTGGCGGGCCCGTGTCAGAATCGATCCATGACCGACACCATCACCTCCGTGGCGGCGACCGGGACCCCTGACGAGGTCCGCGCCGAACTCGATGCCTGGCTCTCTGAGAACTGGGATCCTGACCTGACCGTTGAGGAGTGGTGGGCCCGTCTAGCTGGCGCCCGGTGGGCGTCGCCGGCCTTGCCGCCCGAGGCTGGCGGCCGTGGCTACGGACGGGACCTCGCCTCGGCGGTGTCGACCGGACTGGCAGAGGCCAATGTGGTCGGTCCGCCAATGGGGTTGGGCTTGATGCTGGCCGCACCGACCATCGGTGTGCACGGCACCCCCGAACAGATCGACCGCTGGGTACCGCCCATCCTTGAGGGGACCGAGGCCTGGTGTCAGCTGTTCTCCGAGCCGGGCGCCGGATCGGACCTTGCCGGCCTGCAGTGCAAAGCGGTCCGTGACGGCGACGAGTGGATCATCACCGGTCAGAAGGTCTGGACGTCAGGCGGCCACATGGCCCAGAAGGGGATGCTCATCGCCCGGACCGATCCCGATGCTCCCAAGCACCAGGGCATCACCTACTTCGGTATCGATATGGACCAGCCGGGCATCGAGGTCCGCCCGCTCCGGGAGATGACCGGACAGGCCTTGTTTAACGAGGTGTTCCTCGACGAAGCCCGGGTTCCCCACGACGCCGTCATTGGCGGCCTGGGCGTCGGCTGGGCGGTGGCCAACACCACACTGGCCTTTGAACGGGCCAGCCTTGGCGGCGGCGGGAAGCACCCGGTGTCGGTGGCTCCTGGTCCGACGGCCGGCCGGCTTCAGGCACGCGCCGGTGATTACACCGAGCGGGTCAACCGAGGTCCGGACGGTGAGGGCGGTCGTGGCATGGGCACATCGGCCATGATCGATCTGGCCCGTGCAGTGGGCAACGCTGATGACCCGATCGTGCGTCAGGAGATCGTGCAGCTGCACATTCTTGGCGAGGTGAACCGGCTCAACATGCAGAGGGCCAAGGCAGGCGGCAGCCGCACTGGTGCCGAAGGCAACATGGCCAAGTTGGCCATGAGCGAACTGGTTCGACGTAGCCGCGACGTGGGCAACCTGATCATCGGAGCCGACGGGATGCTGGCCCCGGCTAGCTGCACTACCGGCGGGGTGGTCCAGGAGGTCACGGTGTTCAGCCCGGCGCCGGCCATCTACGGCGGCACCGATCAGGTGCAGCGAAACATCATCGGCGAGCGGGTGCTCGGCCTTCCCAAGGAGCCGGGCCCGGACAAGGGAACGCCGTTCCGGGACCTCCTCCAGAACTAGCTCGGAAACAGGTGGGCCAGGAGGGCTGACCGGACAGCGTCCGGATCCTCCATCATCGGGGCGTGTCCCGAGGTGGCCAGTTCGACCAGTGTGGCGTGACCAAGCGCGTCGACCAGCGGTTGGGCGCCCCGACGTGGGGTCATCCGGTCGAGCGTGCCCAGTACCACCGTGGTCGGACAGGTGATCGCGGCTCCGGCATCCACCGCTCCGTCGTATGCCCCGCACAGCGCCAGGTCGCTGGCCAGTACCCCGTCGGGCGAGGTCTCGATGACGGCCCTGCTGGTTCCCGTCATCGACATTCCCGGGGTGGGGTTGGTGCCGAACTTCTGGTCGGGTCCGTGCATCCAGCCGGCCATGAGGTCGGCGGCCAAGGGATCGTCGTCGTCGGCGGCGGTTTGCAGAGCGGGATGCACGGGCATGGCTGCTCCGAGTCCCATCACGACCAGCGACGCGATCCGGTCACCGAGGGTGGCAGCCGCTTCGAGGCCGATGAACGCGCCCATGGAGTGGCCGATCACGTGCAGTGGCCCGCCGAGGGCCTCGGACAGGTCGCCCACCCAGGCCGCCAGTTCTGCTATCGACCCCAGCGCCGGTCCGTCGGAGTAGCCGTGTCCCGGCAGGTCGATGGCTACCGCCCGGGTGTCGTGGTGGGCCAACCAACGGGTCTGGTGCGACCAGACCGTTCGGTCCATGCCGGCCCCGTGGATCAGGGCTACCAGCGGGGCATCGGCCACCTCTGGTCGGTCGATGGCCATTGCGCCAGTCGCCGCGTGCACCGACTGGCCAGCTACCTGGATTCTCATCGGTTGATTACGCCTTCTGAGAGGCGCGCAGGGCCCGCGACAGGTCGGCACAGATGTCGTCGGGGTCCTCGAGTCCGACAGAGAGGCGGATGAGTTCCTCGCCTATCCCGGCGGCTGCGAGATCCTCGGCGCTCATCTGCTGGTGGGTGGTCGACCCGGGATGGATGACCAGTGTCTTGGCGTCGCCCACGTTGGCCAGGTGCGAGGCCAGTTCGACAGCTTCGATGAATCGGCGTCCAGCCTCTCGTCCGCCGTGCACGCCGAAGCTCAGGATGGCACCAGCTCCCTTCGGGTAGAGCCGGGCGGCCAGTTCGTGGTCGGGGTGGCTGGGGTGCGCTGGATGGC